>ENA-OPBS01000050-OPBS01000050.1-human-gut-metagenome-genome-assembly--contig:-NODE-50-length-76617-cov-4.880672_pt1 | contig 76617 bp, 73 predicted proteins | sample MGYA00241074_ERZ501463 | MGnify/ENA primary metagenome ERZ501463 (study PRJEB25962, sample SAMEA2042578) | human gut metagenome | biome: human gut; feature: human-associated habitat; material: faeces...
TACCTTCACATGGTCCATTAGATATACGTCTGTCATTTATCCATGTAAAAGAGTTTAGTATTTCTTCTTTCCAATGTTCAAGCGTCACTGCAACACTTATACTTTCTTCCACATGTGTATGTTTGAATTTTTTAATTACTGCATCGAGTTCCTTTCTTTTATTAGAATTATTGACTTCTCCTTTTGAAACTTGATCGAATATCAAATATTCTTCTTTGGCATTATAGGCCTGTCTAAGTTCATCATCAAAGCTTAGTAAAGTTTCAAGTATCATGTTTTCAGTTACATGACATTCCATTATCTTATCATACTTGAACGTTTCATTGTCTATGTTATTTTTGGATTTTAACAGTATCTTGTAACGATGTTTCAATAATCTGTATTCTCTGGATTTTTTATTTTTAGCATATTTACGCATAATTCTTTTTCGAGTATGATTGAGTTGATCATTTATTAGTCTGGTAACGTGAAAATGGTCAACAAGCAAGGTCGAATTTGGAAAATATGTCTTTAGTAAGGGTTTGAATATAAAGCTCATATCAGTGCATATGTATTCGACCTTTTTTCTTTCTTCCAAATCAATCTTAAATAGATAGTCAGACATGATATCATGTGTTCTGGATTCAACGATATCAATAATCAAATTGTTTTCAAAGTTCATAAGGATAGCAGGATATTTATATTTGGAGTTTCTAGAGAAATGAAATTCATCAATCAATAGAACTCTAGGAAGGCTATGTCTTTTAATTCTGACAAAAGTATCAAATATTTCCATGATTCTGGTAGAAGAAACACCAAACATTCTAGCAATGGAAGCATAAGTAGCATTATAAGGTTTTAACCTGTTTAGAATAGAAATGATAGCTGTTCTAGTAAAAGACCAATCACCATAAGCAATAGGATTTACATCAGAAAAAGAAGCATTACAGTCAATGCATTTATACCTTTTAACATAAGTAACCATCTTTACAGGTTTATCATTAACAGGTACAGATACAATAGATCTTTTCTTATTGCCTTTACTAATGAAATGAGTGCTGCCACATGTAGGACATGAAAATCTAGATGGCTTGAATCTAATATCGATTTCATAATTAGATTCTTTATGATCTACAGTAAATGTTTCAACAACATCATCCTTGATATCAAATAGTTTTAATAATTCGTTGTTCATAATAATAATTTAATCAGGACCAGACAGTAAAATTGTATCAAAAAAGGGGATGATTCACATCCCCACGATAATTTAGAGGGTACTCCGCCTAATAATTTAGAGCGAACCTCTAAGCACCGGATAATTTAATATACCAAAATAATAACAGCCCTTTAGTGATAAACTAGAGGGCTTTTTATTGCCGTTATCGGCAAAAAACTATATATTTTAACAACGTATAAATTTATGTTTTTTGCCGATAACTTCTATTATTTACTTCATTTGTTTAAATACGATGTTTTTGGTTTCTAACATAATTTCTAAATTGTTCTTTTACCTGATAATATGTTTGCGTCTTCTCTATATTCTGAGGCTATCTGGTGTATCTCCAAAATAGCTTATATACCATTGATCTACTACTTTTAAAAACCACTTTGTTTGTTGTAATTGCCCTTGAGCAATTACAAATGTTTCAAAATCTTTTTTTACTCCTTGATAAACACCTTGTTCTTTTATCTTAACACCACATTCAAGAAAGAAACGATAATCTTTTGATAACATTCATTTAAATCAATATTATTCTTCTTTGCTTTCTCTTCACTTAAATAGATTTCCATCAACATATATATTAACCTCTTATCTTTATCACATATTACTACAATTAATAGTATATCCCTTCATTATTATATATGCTAATTTTTTCTATTTTTCTTTTCTTATTTTTAATTTTTTATCTAATCGTGATTTGATAAATTTCTTTGGACTATTTGTCCGTTGTTTCAACAAATTGAAACAATATAATGAATTCAAAGAAATAATTTAATTGTAAGAAAAGAAACTATGGGATATTGTGCAGATGGTAATGGAGAAGTCTTTTTAAAAGATAGAATAAATGTCAAAGAATTAAAAACTAAATTAGATAATTTAAATAGTAGCATTGATTATAATATTGAGAATAAAATAATTTTAATTGAAGAATATAGTGTTTCTTGGAATGAAGATAAAACATATGACTTTTTAAATACATTAAAACCGTTTATTGAAAAAGGTTTAATTGAATATAAATCAATCGATGATGATCGTCATTGGCGATATGTTTATAATCCAGTATTAAATAAATAGGAAGAAGAAATTGCTTGTACAAGTTATGGATTTGAAGGATATACTGATAATGAATTAATTGAAGAATTAAAAAAGCGAGGTTATATAATTAGGAAATCAAATAATTTTTACTAATTAGATATTTTTTAACATAAATAGAATAAAATATATAGTCATAACAAAAATTTTCCAAATAAAAAATTTTTGCTTTATTCTAAATTGCAATAGTATAATAGCTTAAAGAAGGGGACTTTATATATGGAGGAAAGAATTTTAAAAGAAGGAATATGCACTGGCATACAGTTGTCTAAATATATCATTAATAAATGTACTAATGATAGATATCCAATAAGTAATTTGCAATTACAGAAAATATTATTTAATTTACAAAAATATTTTATTATAAATTATAATCAAAAACTCATAACAGATGATTTTGAAGCTTGGCCTTATGGCCCAGTCATCAGAGAAGTCTATGCTGAATATTGTAGTTATGGTTCAATGACTATTAACGAAAAATATGATCACATTTCAATAAATTCTTCTATACGATCAAAAATTGATCCTATAATTAATCGATTAAGAACAAGACAACCTTGGGATTTAGTAGAAGATACACATCGTCCAGGTGGTGCATGGGATACAATTTATAAAAATGGCGCTGGTAACAAAAAAATAATTCCAGTATGTTTAATTAAAGAAAAGGAAAACTAAAATTTTGAATGAAGAAAAAAGAGAGCAACTAAAAAAATAATAGAAGAATTGGCTAATGATTCAATTCTATCAAATAAAAAAAATAAAAATAATTATTACTATAAAATTAAAAAAATATATACAGGGAAGAATGGTGAACTATTGCGTCATTATTATTCTGATATTTTTCAAATTTTAACAAAAATAAAAAATAATAATAGAAATATTATATCTGTTGGAACAAATTTAAAGTTAATTTATGATCTTAGTTTATCAAAACAAGACAAAGAGTTCTCTAATATAATTAGAAAATTATATGATCATACTAATCTAGAAATTGCTAGAATTGAATACGTCACATCGATAGATACTAAATTAGATTTGACAGGGAAAGGTCTACAGGATAAATATAATAGAATAGAAAAACAAGCTCAAAAAATTGTTGATAAACAAAATTCAGTAGAAAACACTGTAAAAAGAGTAGAAGGAATTTATTCGGAATTTGTATCGATATTAGGTATTTTCTCAGCTATTGTTTTAGTATATTTCGGCGGAACAAGTATTTTAGGAAATGCAATTTCTTCGTTAAAAGAAACATTTCTTTTAAAAAGCATTTTGATTTGTTTAATTGCTGGAGTAATTGTATTTGATATTATTTTTATGTTTTTTTATTTTTTATCAAAAATATTAGATAAATCCATTGCTGCTACCTACGATTACATTGCTTATTATAATATAATTGATAGATTTAAAATAAGATACCCAATAATATATTTTGTTAATTTATTGCTCTTGTCTGCTATAATTGGCGATATTGTTTGCTGGCTAGGATATGCTACATTTACCAAACCATACCTATTTAATAATATACACATGTACATATCTGAACTTTCTGAAAATATGAAAATTGTATTATTGATAGCTTTCATTTCATTTAATATAATATATTTTTCATATTATTTATTTTGCAAAATTACAGATAAATTAATTGGTAGCTATGTAAATATAAAATATACACATAAATATAGAATAGAACGTGATGAAGATAAATACAATTTATATGATACGTACTTCAATGATTTTTACAAAAGATATGATTGCCACTTTACCGCATTACTGGTATTATTTTATAAAAACTGCATAATAAAAGTTGCTGATTTAATTAGTAATACCTTTTCTCGAATTTTTGTAAGACATAAAATATTTTCTTGTATTAATATTTTTTTCTTATTTCTATATATTCTATTAAATAAACTTGTATAAAATCTATTTTTTATTGGAGAAAGCACATGACCTTTCTCCAATATTTTTATATATTATTAATCTTTAATAATTTCATTTTTCATTTGTACTTCTTATTTGTCTTTCAATTTCATCATATAACTTTAATGTTATTCTATTATTTGATCTATTATAATTTCTCAATAAATAGTTAAAATCAATCAGAAAAGAAAAAATATAATCATGATCTTTTTTTTCTAACCTCCAACTGCTTGTTGCAAACCCTATATATGCTAGATTTCTGTCACAATCTATATTGATAGCATCATTGTTAAATTTAAAACGCTCCAATTCCTTGTTATATGGTAATATAAATGCATTTCTTACGTAGTTGTCTGTTAATCTAGCAACTTCATCACCATATGTAATTTGTTTTTGAATAGATGATGTCTCTGGCAATCCATCATTAGGTCTTTCTAAATGATCCAATCCGCCATACTTATACATTTTAGCATCTAAAATATAAGTGCATTGTTTGCCGTTTCTAGATAAATGTACAATTGTATCAGGTCTTAATTCAGAAGAAGAATGATTTCCATTTTTAACAAGATGCCATGTTGCTACAGGATTATATTTAGATAAATCTTTTTTATTTATTCCTTCAAAAAATCTATCAACCATTCTTTCAAATACATAATAATAATTTTTTATACCATATGTACTATTTTTTGAGGATTTACCTGTAGAATTAATATTTGAAAGAATTGCTATCATATGTTCAAATCTTTGCCTTTTAATATCATCAAATGTATTAAACATCTCTTGTCTGATTAGCATAATCATTTCTTTAATAGATTTGTGTTGTTGTACATGGATATTAAAGTTATAACTAAATATCCATCCAATACGATCTATTGCTTTAGATAAACAGAACTTATATATTTCTGATATTTCATCATTTGTTGGAATCATATGACTAGTAATAATATCATTATAAATAATATTACCATTCGAATAAACAGGTGTTTTCTTTAATGTTTTTTTCCATTCAATCTTTCCACCACTAGTAGAATAAGTCTTTTCTCTTTTATAATAAAAACCATTTTCAACAAAATCTTTTATTATCCATAAGTATGAATCAATAGGCCATATTTCACCAACTAAATTCCCGTTATTTTTAATGTATTCGTGATCCTTGGTTGCAATTGATATACTTTTTAAAAATAGAATTAAATTTTTTTTCAAAATTTTATCATCTTGATAAGAATCAATTATTCTACAAATATCATCAAATGTCATATCTTCATCAAAAAAATCAGATTTATCAAACTTACAAACATCGCTATACAAGTAGTCCAAAACATTATTAACAAATTTATTCAATGCTTTTCTGTTATATACATTTTCATTTGTGGTAAGCATATCTTCTTTTGCAAACCATCTTCCTAATTGTTTATCTACAGAAATAGTACCATCTTTAGATTTTTTTTGAATAGTACCATTAATTATTCTTCTAAAATCTTTCCATGAATATTCTGTAAAAGGAACAATCATTTCATCGATGCTGTATTCTTTATCATCATCAACAACTCTTTCTAATTCCCATCGCCTTTTAAAAGCAGTATCTAATGGAAAGACACCTTGATCACTTGTATTCATTGTTGCAATAATAGACAGGTTAGAAGGAATAATTACATTTCCTTTTTCAAGATTTAAAGCATTTTCAATAAATGTATTTGTTATCGGATATCTACTATCTCCAACTTTAGATCCTTTTAGATCCAAATTTTTATCATGTCTATCTAACAATTGAAAAATATCTCCAAAAATTGCAGCCGCATTACCTCTATTTATTTCTTCAATCACTAAGTAGACCATGTCATCCGTTTCTAAAGAACGCTTTAAAGCTTTAGTGAACGGTCCTAAAATCGGCTCATAGATAACATTGTTATTTTTTACGGATGGCATGATTTGCCCAACAAAGTCACTATTTGTGTAATCTAAATAAAATGTTGTTCTAAATATATTTTCTTGTGCTACTGGTGCACTCACTCTTAATGATATCGAATCTTGCTCGAATCCATCTTTATATGCTAAAGCAGACGAAATTTTAAAGCTTTTCCCACATCCAGGAATTCCATAATAAATTTTATTAAATCCATTTATACATCTATTTTCTCTGTAAGAGTTATTCATTTCATCACCACCAAACAATATATTCATTATTTTATTTAAATTTTTGTATTTTTCATTTAGTTCTATAAAATGTTTATAATTTATAAACGGACTCCAAATTCCTTTATGTTTACTATTTATTCCAAATGATTTTAATAACCATTTAGACACAAAGCCCTTTGTATCAACTAAATTCCAATCACCAAACATTTCAGACTCAATTTTTCTATATGTATCTCCATTTATTAAGTAGGATTCTAACAGCTTCTTTTCATTAAATTCCAAACCATTAATAATTACTTCATCTTCTAATTCAACATTCGGCATGATACTAAATAAACCATTATTCATACTGCCATACTTTTCCAATCTTTCTGTTCTATTACCTTTACGATTATATTCTTCAATAATTGGTAATTTATCATCATTTTCTATCAAGAAAGAAATGAATTCCATGCTGTTTGGAGATAGCGTATACCTCTTATAAATATTATCTTTCGAAAATTCTATTTCTTCAATTAACCCCGTGCTTAAAAATGCGTTAATCCAAATATCAAAATGATTGATTATATATTTTGGAGTTCTAGATGTCTTATTTCTATCATTTAGTATATTCATAGCAATTTGATAAACATCTGAATTTTTTCTAATCTCAGTTAAGTGCTCTTGATAATCATAACAATCTATCCAACACTCACTTTCATTTTCTTGTTTTAATAAATTCAACACTTTCAATAATATTATGAACGGACGTATTACTTCTGAAGATTCGTCATATTTATGTTCTTTTTTGATAAGTTGTAATATCATCATTTCTTGAAAATCAATTTTTTTATTAATATATGCTCTTGCAACATCAGTAATTGCAAAAGTACTTTTCAAAAGTCCGTAAGCTTTTAATACAGTTGCTGTTGATCGTTCATAACGATCTGGTGTAGTAATAACTCCCAAAGAAACAGCTTTATTTAATCCTTCCTCTTTTGACAAAATGCCTTGCTCTATTTCATCAATACAAGATAATAATTTAATGGTTCTTTCAGCATTAGCCAAACTCATATTATATGCTCTATCTATATCCCATTGTTTTGCTTTTATAGCCGCCATACTTTCTCTCCTAAATATCAAATACCCCTGTATAAATAATACCCGGCACTAAATGTATAAAGATATCAGATACAATTGAATTACCTGCTTGTTTATACATTTGTGTATCTGAAACAACTTGCTTAAATTCATCACCAAATCCCATTAATCTCAAACATTCACGAGGTGTCAACCTTCTTAGTTTTCCATTAATAGTCACATAATTATCAACTCCAGCTCTGTGCATCTTATGCATTGTAGCCAATAATGGTCTTGCTATTTTTAAATCCGTTTTGGGAACAGTAACATAATTTTTTGTTCCTACAGACATTACATGCTTTACAACTTTCTCAGATAAAAAATACTTATCATCTACAACACCTGGATCATCTATAATATTTCCATATTTGAAACTACCCGGTTTACATTTTTCTTCCAAAAAGTCTTGCATAGTATATTGAAGTTCTATAGCATTAGGAAATTCAAATCTATTTGCATATTTCTCATCTTTAAATCCTACAACAAATAATCTATTTCTATTTTGTGGAATACCAAAATCTTTTGAATTTAAAACTTTAAAGCTATAATGATAACCTAAAGTATCAAAAATACTAGATATAATTTCCCACGTATTTCCTTTATCGTGCTTTAATAACCCTTGAACATTTTCATATATAAACACTTTTGGTTGAACTTCATCAACTAATCTAGCATATTCATAAAATAATGTTCCTCTAGCATCTTCCAATCCTCTTTGATATCCCATCATTGAAAATGATTGGCATGGAGAACCTCCCACTAAAATATCTACTTTACCTTTATATTTATTACCATCTAATATACAAACATTGTAATGAAAATTCTCATCTTTGATATCGTAGTTAGCTTTATATGATTTTTCGACATAGTTTGTTTTCTTTATATTTGAGTAACATGTATCTTCAAACTCTTTCATTTTTAAAACTGTTTTGCACTCTTTTGATTTAACCAGTAATTCATCTGTATTTGCATCTACTAAATCTACATCACCATTATCACAAGCAAAAATAATCTCATGATCAATATTCATTCTCCTTAATGCCCACTCAAATGATCCAATACCACTAAATAAAGTTCCAACCCTAATTTTCTTTATAGACATTATTTTTCAAACACTCCTGTCTTAATAACACCGTTTATTATACTTTCTAACACATTTACAACTATAGAATTACCCGCTTGTCGATACATTTGTTGATCAGGAACTACAATTTTAAATTTATCAGAAAAACCCATTAACCGTAAACATTCCCTAGGGGTTAATTTTCTAGCAACACCATACTCACCATTAAATTCACCATGATATACCCTACTTGGAAAAATTCTTGTCGGATTAGATTCAAAAATCATATCTCCACACCAATTAAATTGTTGATTTGCAGCTTGAGTTCTAGCAATTTTACTATTTATTGATACTCTTTTTTTCAGACTTAAAGGTTTTGTTATCCATTTAAATCCTTTTTCACCATGATAATACTTATCATCAACATATTCTTCCAAAAAATCTTTAACTTCTACATCCAATTCTTTAGTTTCTAATACTATATCATTAGGATCAATACCTAAAGAATTTTTAAATCCTATAACAAATATCCTTGTTCTATTTTGTGGTATCCCAAAATCTGTTGCTTTTAATGAATATAATTTCCATGAATAATTTAAAGAATCAAAAATTTCTGATATAACTTTCCACGTATTTCCTTTATCGTGATTTAACATTCCTGGAACATTTTCATATATAAATACTTTAGGTTGCATTTCATCTACAAGTCGTGCATATTCATAAAATAAAGTTCCTCTAGTATCCTCTAATCCAAGTCTTTTACCACTGATTGAAAATGATTGACATGGTGAGCCACCAATAAACAAATCTATCTTATCTTTAAATGGTTTACCATTTAAAAACCGAATATCTTCGCTCCATCTATCTTCATCAATATCATAATTTGCAAAATAACTTTTCTTAACATAATTTTCCTTTTTTAGATTATTATACAGCTCTTTCACATAATTATTGATCATTACATTTTTTTTTGCTGCTTGTTCAGTTATTTCTTCTTGTGAATAAGGTAATTCTCTTTCGCCATTGTCACAAGCAAACATAATTTCATATTTGATATGCTGTTTTATTAAAGCTTGCTCTGGTGCTCCAATCCCGGAAAACACCGTAGCTATCGATAATTTTTTCAACTTTTATCCCCCTATATTAATATCAAATATGATATTAATCCAAATAATACTAGTTCATTCTAGCATAAAAATTGCAAAAAAAGGAGATGTTTTTACAAGAAAGAAATATCTACTTAAAGTTATATTGTTATTATTCCAAATTATAGTAATTTTGATATTCTTCAATAACAATTTTCAATTTATTAATATCTTTTTGGTCTTTTAACGAATGAATTTTTCTGTGGCAATTAGGACATAAAGCAACTGCATTGTTTATTGAATCATCACCACCTTCATTTAAAGGTATTACGTGATGCTCTTCTAAATAAGGGACACCGTTTTCCATAATAAATGGCGCTGGTTTATTACATAAATCACACTTTCCTTTTGCTCTTAATTTAACAAAACTACAAACTTTTTGATCTCTGTAATAAAAATTTATATTTGTATTTTTCTTGCATTTTTTATTTATATCCTTTGTTTTTTTATACAATTCTTTTAATGATTGATTTTTCCATTTATTAGTTAATACATCAATAGACTTGTTATATTCATCTGCGATTTCTACATCTGAATTTTTTCGCAACTCAAAACAAAAATCATTTCCTCCTAATTCATTTTTCTTTTTTTTAATTAAAATAGATGTATAACACGGAATAATCGAATATTTAACAATTAAATCATAATATTTTTTATCATTACAATAAATAAAATACCTTGATTTTGTTGTTGTCTTTATATAAGGAGAAAAATATAGTTGCTCATCTAAACTATCTAGCCAATTAATTCTAGCTTCATAACCTTTTTTACTTACTTCTTTAAGTGGATTGCTATGATTTTTCTTATAGTAATGTAATTCATTATTGAAATATTCATCTTTAAACTCTTTTAAATATTTTTTTATATTACTTTTCAAAAAATAAAATCTATCTGTTGAATTAAATTCTAATTTATTAATACCTGTTTCTGTAGTTTGATTTGGTTCAAAAAAATCTTTTTCCTTTTTAGTTAGATATATTTTTCCTGGATCACCGTGACTACTTAAATGTATTGCCGCAAGCGACATATACATAGGGCATTTATCTAAAATTATTTTTTTACTTCTCATGACATATCCTCCCATTCCTTATTTACTAATAATTATTATCCCAAAAATTATACTTTTTATCAATTATCGCTTTTCCATATATAATTATAGAAAATAACAATTAGAAAGCAGGGGATTTTTCATATTCCTCAAATCAAATACATAATGATGTATAACTATCAAAAATAAAACTTTAATAAAAATTGTTATAAAAGATTTTAACTATTATCAAAAAATCTTGTGCTATAATATTAAAAAATGCACTTTACATGTCAAAAAATCAGAGGTAATATTATGGTTTCAAAACAACGATCTTACAATATGTCTAGAATTAAAAGTAAAGATACTTCTATCGAACTTAAAGTAAGAAAGTATCTTTATCATAAAGGGTATAGATATCAAAAAAATGTTGAAACATTACCTGGAACACCGGACATATACATATCAAAATATAATGTTGCTATTTTTATTAACGGTTGTTTTTGGCATCATCATTATAATTGTAAATATGCCTATATTCCTAAAACAAATCAAGAATTTTGGATTAATAAATTTAATAAAAATATGCAAAATGATATCAAACACTACAAACAATTAGAACAAATGGATATTAAAGTTATTGTAATTTGGGAATGTGAATTAAAAGAATGTTTTGATTATCGTATGGAAAGTTTATTAGAAGAAATAAAAAATGATGAATAGTAATTTAACTACCAAAAAACCTGCACGAGATGCAGGTTTTTCTTATTATTATATATTATTTAAATAATTTAGAGAAATAGTTTTTAACAACGTGATTTTTAATTCTTGATAATGTTGTGTTGCTTGAATCAAATCTGTCTTTTTTAGCCCAACCTGGTTGAGAATCTGCTTGATTAGTTGTTAAATATGAATAGTAATTTACACACATGATTTTGTTCCTCCTTAGTATTTTATATCCCTTTTGTTACTTATATTATATGTAAGAAAGTATAAAAATTATATGTGTTGAGGTTATGAGAATATTGCATACATTTGTGCATTATGCACAATGGTGAATATAGTTTAAAACTATACCTAAGTAGTTATTATTTGTATTATTCAAACTATGTTTTGATTGATAAAATAAAAACATAGTTTGAAAGGAATGAATAATATGAGTCAATTAAATAGATATGAATTTGTAGGAAGTTTTTTACGTCCTGAAAGATTAAAAGAAGCTAGAAAAAATTATGAATTAAATAATATAACTAAAGAAGAACTTACTAAAGTAGAAGATGAATGTATTGTAGAACTTGTAAATAAACTTAAAGAGTTAGGTTATCATACTATCACAGATGGTGAATTTAGACGTTCTACTTGGCATTTAGACTTTATGTGGGGATTTAATGGGGTTGAACATAAAAAGACTGTAGATGGCAATCAAACGTTTGATGGTGAAGCTGCTATGATTGATGATACTTTTATGACAGGTAAGATTTCTTGTAAAGATCATCCTTTTGTAGAACATTTTAAATTTGTGAAAGCCTTAGAAGATGAAAATACTGTAGCTAAACAAACAATTCCTTCACCTGGTCAATTCTATGCTTTCTTTACAGGAGCTGATTTATTAGATAAAACATTAGGTTTCTATGGTAGTGAAGAAGCTTTTGCTGACGATGTTGTTAAAGCATACAATGAATTTGTTCAAGAAATTTATCACGCTGGCTGCCGTCAATTACAATTTGATGATTGTGTATGGGGTGGTATGGTTAATCCTGAACTTGCTGTAAGTTTAACAGGAAGAAAGGGAGAAGAATTAGAAAAATATAAACAACTTTTATTAGATTTAAATAATAAAGTTGTTGCAAGTGCACCTGTAGATTTAACAATTAATACTCATGTATGTAGAGGAAATTATCATTCTACTTACTTTAGTTCAGGAGCTTATGATGGTGTAGCTGATTTACTCTTTGGTGAAGAAAATGTAGATGCTTATTTCTTAGAATATGATGATCATCGTTCTGGTGGTTTTGCTCCATTAAAGAAAGTATCAGGAGATAAGAAAGTTGTTTTAGGTCTTATTACTACAAAGAAACCTGATTTAGAAGATAAAGAACTTGTTAAAAGAAGAATTTATGAAGCAACTAAATATATTCCATTAGAACGTTTATATTTAAGTCCTCAATGTGGTTTTGCTTCATGTGAAATTGGTAATAAATTAACGGAAAAACAACAATGGGCTAAACTTAAACTTGTTAAAGAAATTGCTGAAGAAGTATGGGGAGATTAAAAGAAAAGGAGAATAACATGATAATCCATGTTTTCTCCTTTTTACACTATTTTACAATATGCATATGAGGGTAAGGTATTTCAATACCTTCCTTTTTAAATTCAGTGACTAAATCTTTACGAATATCTGCCAGCATTTGAAAACCTTGTACATTATCTTCACTAGTGATTGTTGCTCTTAGTTGGATAGAACTATCTTTTAAATCAGAAACAATCACAGGGACTAATGGATCCTTTTTATCTTTTCTTCCATCAATGAATAAAGGATGTTTTACAACAAGATCTTGAATCACTTTGATTGCTTGATCTATATCACTTTCATAAGAAATATCGATATAAAGATAATTTGCTTTAACATGTTCGATTTGTGAAATATTTTCAATAATTGCTTTATTCATAATATCATTAGGAACAATCATTTGTGTCTTTTCTAATGTTTCAATAACACTATGTCTAAGTGAAATATCAATAACAGTTCCTCTAACATTATGCCCTGTAACAACAATAAAATCACCAATCTTATAAGGCTTATAAGCCATAATCATGGCACCATTAATAAGATTACCTGCAGCTTCTTGACTGGCAAGTCCAATAACTACGGCAACGATTCCTCCAGATGCAAGTAAGGCAGTCGCAAATGATTTTAAAAACTTCACTTCACTACATACAATTGCTAAAAAGATTGTAATGAGAATAATCTTTTTAATTCTTTTTTGTAAAACATAATTATCAGGCCATTTCTTTTTAATAAACTTATTTAATAATTTATTGATTGCAATTAAAACAATCCCTGCAATAACAATTGAAATAATGCCATTAATAACCCCATTTACAAACAAATTATCAATTTGTTCAAATATTTTTTCCATTCAAATTACCTCTTTTTATAATACTTTGAAAGAACATACAACAAAACTGATTGCATTGCTCCTACAATAGAAACCATTAAACATCCATAACAAATCCAATATAAAATACTATTTCCTGTATTAATTGCATTTAATATAAAGAAAACAATAAACGCAATTAATGCTACATTCCTTGTATACTTAAAAAAACGATAAAATCTTTGTGCTAATATTTCATTTGTATTCATCTTATTTACCGATGCAAAAGCGTTTAAATAATTCATCTAATAAATCCTCTTTTGCTTGTTCTCCTAATATTTCTTTTAAACAAGACCAACTATCATAAAGATCTTCTACAATAAGATCTGATGGTATAGACATCTTCATCGCATCGATTGCTATTTGTAAAGAAGAAGCTGCTTTTTCTAATAATTGTGTTTGTCTAGCATTAGTAAGATAATATTCTTCTTGATTACTTATAAGTCCTAAATTAAATTTCTTTTTAATTTCTTTAGTAAGCGCTAAAATATCTTGTTCTTTAGCCGATATTTCAATTCCTTCTAAATCAACTTTCTTACCTAAATCTGCTTTATTAATAATAATAATACGATTTGTATCTTCTGTAAGTTCAAGTAACTTTTGATCTTCTTGATCAAGTTCTTTACTTCCATCAATAACTAATAAAACAAGATCTGCTTTTTTAATCATTTCTTTTGATTTTTCAACCCCAAGACTTTCTACAATATTATCTGTTTCTCTAATTCCTGCTGTATCGATCATATTTAATAAAATACCATCTACTGTTACTGAGCCTTCAACGACATCTCTTGTTGTTCCAGCAATATTTGTGACAATTGCTTTTTCTTCTTTTAACATCGCATTTAATAAACTAGATTTACCAACATTGGGTTTACCAATGATGGCTGTTTGAATTCCATCTTTTAATAATTTAATATTTTTAGAATCTTCAATGATTTTATTCATCTTTTCAATTAAAGAAGTAGACATTGGTAAAAGCTTATCTGCTGTTAATTCTTCTACATCTTCATATTCAGGATAATCAATATTGACTTCTATTTGCGTAATAATTTGAATTAAATCTTCTTTTAAATCTTTAATAAAATGACTAATACTTCCTTGAATTCCTTTTAAAGCAAGAGAAGAAGCATAACTATTTTTAGCCGTAATAATATCACTAATAGCTTCTGCTTGTGATAAATCAATACGTCCATTTAAAAAAGCACGTTTACTGAATTCACCACGTTCTGCCAGTCTTGCTCCATGATGTAAACAAAGATCAACTACTTTATTTGTAATATAAACACCACCATGGCAATTGATTTCAACCATTTCTTCTCCTGTAAAAGTTCTTTTCCCACGATAGATATTTACTAATACTTCATCTATTTTTTCACCATTATCTTTTATATAACCGTATGTAATGGTATGACTCTCTTTATTTATAATCTTTCCTGTAAAAAACTGTTGAACAAATGCAATAACATCTTTTCCTGATAAACGGATAATTGAAATTGCTGCTTCTAGTCTTGATGTTGCTACTGCAACAATAATATCATCATTCATTTTCATACCACCTTTCTTTTTGATACTATCTTATTTTGTTGATTTTATCAATAAATAACTCCCTCATTATAACAAATATTTTTTATTTTTGATATATGATTTTTTTCGATTGATTTCTATATTTTAATCATATATTATTATTTACAAATAGGGGTGAAAAAATGAAAAAGCTGAATAAAAAAGTTCCTATAATCGGAGGTGCTGTTATAGGAGTGATATTGGTTATTTATATCATTTTATGTTTTCTAGCATCAGGTAAAGGGTTTATTAAAAATATGACAATTAATGGCATAAAGGTTAATAATATGTCTAAAGAAGAGGTCATTTCTAAACTTGAAAATAAGTATCAAAAAGATCAAAATCAATTATTATTAAATCTTGAAATGAATGATCAAAAGTATCAAATAGATATGAAAAATAATGTTAAAGTTAACATTAAAGATCAAGTTAATGATATTCAAAAGAAATATAATAATTTCTTTACAAAAGGATATCATTACTTACTACAACATAATGAAAACATTTCTATAGATATAAAAAATCAAAAACAACTTAATAAAGATATCAAAAAATCAGGTATTATAGATTATTCAACTTTAGTACCTACAACTTATAAAGTTGAAAAAACAAAAGTTATCTTTACTAAAGGTAAAAGTGGTGAAGCAGTTAAACAAAAAGATGTTTATAACACAATTCAAACTGCTTTAAATGAATATGATTTTAATAAAACTTTAAAGATTAAACCTTCATCTGTTTCAGAAGATGAAAGTGTTATGAAAACAATTTATAAGACTTTATCTAAGGAAGGTAAAAATGCGACTTTAGATAAAAATAATGATTATAAAATTGTAGCTGAACAATATGGTGCTAAATATGATTTAGATGATTCAATTAGTGCTTTTAATAAAGCTAAAGAAGGAAAAGAATTTGAAGTTAAAGCAAAAGCTATTGTTCCAAGTATTACTAAAGAAGATTTAGAAAAGAATTTATTTAAAGATGTTTTAGGTGAATATACAACAACTGTAAATGGTTCATCTGTAAGAAAAAACAATGTTAGACTTGCTGGTGAAAAATGTAATGTGATCTTACTTCCAGGTGAAGAATTTTCTTACAATCAAACAGTTGGAAAAAGAACAAAAGAAAATGGTTTTGGTGAAGCAGGAGCTTATTTAAATGGCGAAACTGTTCAAGAAGTTGGAGGTGGCGTTTGTCAAACTTCTTCAACATTATATAATGCTGTTGTTTTAGCTAATTTAGAAGTAACTGAAAGAACAAATCATACGTATATTTCAAGTTATGTACCAATTGGAAGAGATGCCACTGTTTCTTGGGGTGGTCCTGATTTTAAATTTAAAAATAATAGAGATTATCCAATTAAAATAGAAGCAAGTTATGCTGGCGGTAAGTTAACATGTAAAATTATTGGAACTGATGTTGATGGAAGTTATGTGAAGTTTACAAGTGAAAGAACAGGGGATGTCGCATATAACACAAAATATGAAAATGATGCAACTATTCCTGAAGGTCAACAAGTTACAAAGCAAGCTGGATCTAATGGTGGTAAAGCTGTTTCTTATCGTTTAGTTTATGATAAAGATGGTAAATTGATTTCTAAGAAAAAAGAAGCCAATAGTTATTATAAAGGTCATGAAGCAATTATTGCTGTGGGTACAATGAAAGTTGAACAAGCTCCTGAAGCACAACCTGAAGCACAACCTGAAGCAACTCCAACTACACCGGAAACAACAATTCCAGCTGAACCTACTACTACACAACAGTAAAAATGAGTGACTAAAATCACTCATTTTTTTATAAGAATTGTAAAGTTTTTAAAATATAAAGCCACATAGTAATAGAAAAGCCACTTATTAAAGTTGTCAACATGACCACTGTACTTGTAAGAATTCCTTCATGTCCCATGTTTTTAGCCATAACATAGCATGATACTGTGGTTGCTGATCCAAGCATAACAAGAATAGCAATCAGTTGTTCTTGTCTAAATCCAAAGAATATAGCTAATGGTAAAAAGAGAGTACAGAAACCAAATAATTTAATGAAAGTAGCACAAAGGGCTGGTTTTAAATCTCCCAAAGCTTTTTTATAATTAAATGTAGCACCCATTGCCATTAAACCAAGAGGAGTAGCTACATTCCCAATCGAAGTGACTGTTTTATCTAACATTGTAGGCATTGGTAAATGAAGTAATGACCAACAAAGTCCAATCACAATTCCAATTAAAATAGGATTGGTGATAATACCTTTTAAAGTTTTCATCCACATTTCTTTACTTATTCCTTTTCTTTCAGGTGAAAAGAAAGAAAGGACAACGACAGCCATAATGTTATATAAAGGTACACTTCCAATAATCATTAAAGGCGCCATTGTTGCTTTTCCATATACATTTTGAATTAATGCAATTCCTAGTAATGCCGCTGAACTACGATAACTTGCTTGAATAAATTCTCCCTGATTCTTTTTATTTTTTAATAAAAAAGAAAGTATTGTTACTATTAAAATACTAAAAATGGTAATAAAAAAACAAAATAAGACGAACTTCGTATCCCAAATTTCCTTAAAATCTAATGTCGCTAAGTCTTTAAATAGTAATACTGGTAATGGTATTAAAAAGACAAATTTATTCATTTTTGATGCAAAAACATCATCAATAATTCCTATTTTTTTAAATAACATCCCTAATATAATCATCGCAAAAACAGGAACCGTCGCATTTAAACTAAAAATTAAATTTTCCATTATTTCCTCCCTAAAGAAAAAACCGCATAAGCGGCTTAATCTACATATGAGATTGTCATATATCTATTTTTTCCTTCACCTTTAGATTCAGTTTTTAAATGATCCATCTTTGCAATCTCTTGATGCATCACTTTTCTTTCATCTGCAGGCATTGGATCTAATTTTAAATCAGCTTTTGTTCTTAAAACTGTTTTACCAAAACGTCTTGCCATACTTGCAACTTTTTTATAACGTTCTTCTTTATAACCATTGATATCAACGCTTACTTCTAAACGTTTTTTAAATGTTGTACTGACAGCATTTTTAATAATTAAGTTAATGGCTCTTAAAATGACACCAGCTTTACCAATTAAAATAGAGTTATTGCTTGTATTAATATTGCAATAAATTCTACCATCTTGAACATAAGAAACAGTTTCTACTTCAAATTGCATATCTGTTAAGATTTTTCTTATAAGATTTTCAATATATTCTTGAACCATTTCTACTGTCCAACAAGCAATTTCAGCTTTTTTACTAAATAAACCTTTAGTTTCTAAAGTAACTTCATAATTTAATTGATCAATTGTTACACCTAAATCAAGGCATGCTTTACTAACAGCATCATCTACTGTTTTTCCAGTATAAGTTTTCATATAAATACCTCTATTTATTTTTTATTTTGTCTTTTTGTTAAATAATTTGTATTTGCTTGATCAACTTCTTTTTGTGCTTTTTCAACATGGTAAATATAAATATACCATGTTCTAACAATTGTAATAATGTTTGTTGTCATCCAATAAAGTGACATTGCTGCAGGCATAATTGCTGCAAAGTAAATGATAAATAATGTCATGAAATTATTCATCATGTTCATTGATTGCATTTGTGATGTTTCTCTATATTTTGGATTTCTTTTTGACATGATTGTATTGATTTTCATCGCAAAATATTGAGTTAAAGCAACAATGGCAAGTAATACAATATAGGCAATCTCGAATTTAAATACGTGATCGATTGGTTTAGCACCTAAGTTAATACCAAACATATTTGTTTGATATAAGATTTCAATACGTTGAACCGCTTGCCACATTGCAAACATAATTGGTAATGTTAAGAATGTTGTAAAGGAAGCCAACATACTGACATCATTTTTCTTATATAAAGCTTGAATTTCTGCAGACATTCTCATTTGAGAAGTTTGATCTTTTCTACCTTTATATTTATTTTGAATTTTTTCCATTTCTGGTTGAATCAATTGCATCTTTTGTTGAGATACTGTCGATTTAATCATAATTGGTAAAATGATAATATTAATTAAAATAGTAATTAATACAACACCTAAAGCGATATTATTTAATAAAACATCTCCTAAATAAATAATACTTTTAGAAATAGGAATAACTAATAAGAAATCAAAAATTCCTGACTTCATAGACCATGGTGTGTTTAAATTAATTGCTCTTTTAGCAATCAGTTTACCACTTGAATCAAGATTTGCTGTACATCCAGTTAAGGCTACAACAAATAAAACTAAACAAATAATTTTAAAATATTTTTTAGTTTTGTTATCTAAGATCATTTGCTGATCTCCTTTCTCTTTACTTTTTTGTACAAATACTCTAATTCTTTTTTATTTTCTATATATGTATTATCTAAGAATCTTTTTCTTACAATTACTATATAGTCAACTTCTTCATCAAAATGAAAACATTCTTGAATCATCATGCGTAACTGTCTTTTGATTTTATTTCTAGTAACAGCATTTCCTAATTTCTTGCTTACAGAAATACCAACGCGTCCGTGGCCCATTTGATTTTCATCTTTATAAATAATAAAACAAGAATTCGCAAAACTCTTTTTTCTAGCAATAATCTTGCTAAAATCTTCATTTCTTTTTACTCTAAATTCTTTTTTCATAAAATTTTAGAAAAAAATCCACCGAAAAAGTGGATTTTACATTAAGCAGTTAATACTTTTCTTCCTCTTTTACGGCGACGTGCGATTACTTTTCTTCCTCCAACAGTTGCCATTCTAGCTCTAAAACCATGAGTTTTTGCTCTTTTTCTTTTATTTGGTTGATATGTTCTTTTCATATTTTACACCTCCAAAATTTTTATCTTTTTATACAAATAACATATGCTCCTATATCTTATAGGAATTATTGTGACAAGTCAATTCTAAATTCTATATTTCTACTCTTAAATTCATGATTTTTAATGATGACAAATAATAAGAATAACAATTTCTAATGATTATTTGCACATTTTTTTGTGAACTTTTTTAATTTAGAAAAATTCTCTTTATTGTGAATAAGTTTCCTTACTTTATTATTCACATCTTATGATATATCGAAATAGATAGAAAATTGTATAAAAATAAGTACTTTTATCAAAAAAAGTACCATCACTAAGCATAACTCTTATTAAATGCACATTATTTGTGAACATTTTTCAATCAAGTACGTACGACAACATGTGAATTTCTTTAAAGCTCATAAAAAAAACTTATTCACATTTTCCTCCAACTCCTTATAAATCCTTGTTTTTCCCCCTAAAATCAAGTGTGCACTTCTAAGTATTTACGTACTTTTGTATCAATATTTATACAATATATTCAAAATAGTCACTAATCTAATGTGAATAAACTCTTTATTTTAGATATTCACATCCTAAAGTGAATATTATTTCATCTTAACCTTTATCTTACATTTCTTCCATTTTTCTAGGAAAAATCGGATTTTTTCTTAAAATTCACATTGTGAATATTCATTTTTTGTTAAATTTTATGTTTTGACAAGTTTTGCACATGCTTATTCACGTGGTGAATCGAGTTATTCATATGGGTGAATTAGTAAAAAATATACTGATATCAGCATATTTTTTATTGTGAACAGCTATGTGCACATTGTTTTTTATTCTATACAATATGCACTAAGTTCACATTTAATAAAATTCATAGCGAAAAACGAAGTTGTGAATAATGTGAATAAGTACTCTAAATGATTGATATTTCTCACATTTTTTGTGAATAAAATTGTGAAGCTATTGTGCAGACAGTATTTTTCCTTTAAAAGAGTTCACATCTTTTATATAATTGAGTCGAAAGGGAGTTGAAAATTGTGCAAGATTTAAACAAAATCTGGTCATCTTGTGTAGAAACTTTAGAAAAAAATAAAATAGTTGATGATAAGATCATCTTGGACTCACTATTTAAACCTGCAACTCTAGAAGAAATTGAAGATAATCAAGTTATTATCACCACTGAATTAAAATGGAATATTGATGCTATTTTAGAAAAACAAGCAGAAATAGAATCTATTCTTTCTAATTCTTTTTCTAAACCAATAAAAATCAAAGTATTAGAAGTAGAAGAATATAAAAAATCTAAACAAAAAAGGGTTCCTAAAATCGATAGTCATCTTCATCCTGATATGACATTTGCTAATTTTATCGTAGGAAATTCAAACCGTATGGCACAAAATGCTGCTTTACTTGTATCAACTAAACCTGGTATGAACTTTAATCCTTTATTTTTATATAGTCATCCAGGGCTTGGAAAAACACATTTATTAAATGCTATTGGAAATAAAGCAAAAGAAACAAATCCTAATTTATTAGTAAGATATATTACTTCTAAGGATTTTGTAGATGAAATTATTAATTCTATAAAAACAAATACAACAGATGAGATTTATAGTTATTATAGAAATCTTGATATTTTATTAATTGATGATATTCAATTTTTATTTGGAAAAGAAAAAAGTAGTGAGATGTTCTTCCATATATTTAATGAAATCATTAATAACAATCATCAAATTGTTATTACAAGTGATAAAATGCCTGATGAACTTCAAGGAATTGAAGAACGTTTAATTAGTCGTTTTAAATCAGGTCTATCTTTTGGAATAGATCCACCTGAATTTGAAACAGCAAAGGCAATTTTAGAGAAGAAAATAGAAAATCTAGGTAATACAGATTTAGTTATTACAGATGATGTTTTAGACTTCATGGTTATGAATTATTGTAATGATATTCGTTCTTTAGAAGGTCAATTAAAACGACTATTCTTCTGTAGTATCATGGAATCAACTAATTACATAGATATGAATTTTGCATCTGAAGTCTTTAAAGATCAAAAAACTATAAAAAAAGCACAAGAACCACTAACAAAAGAATTCATTTTAAAAACAACCGCTGAATTCTATTATTTAACCATTAGTCAAATTATTTCTAAAAATAGAACGAGAAACTTGGTAACACCTCGTGAAATATGTATGTATTTAATGAGGGAACTTTTGGATATTACTTTTAGTGAAATTGGAACAACTTTTTCCAATCGAGACCATTCTACAGTTATGAAAGCTTGTAAAAGAGTAGAAACAAAAATCAAAAAAGATCCAGATTATAAACTCGCTGTAGATAAGCTTAAACAAAAGTTAGGCACAATGTAGTGACTAATATCAACAATATGTGCACATTAATATTCATATAAAAAATATTGATAAAATCAACGTATTTTACATTTATGCACATTGTTCACATGCTAATAGTAATAATGACTTATTTTTAAATATATAAATAACAGGAGGCAAATATGCATTTTAGAATTAAAAGAATCAAATTATTAAACGCACTTGCTAAAGCAACAAGAGCTGTATCTGTTCGTAGTCCTTTACCTGTTTTAACAGGGATTAAATTTGATTTACAAGCTCATCAACTTATCTTAACAGGAAGTGATAGTGATATCACTATTCAAACAATTATTGATGAAGATGATGACTTAGTAATCCTTAAAGAAGGAGCAGTTGTTTTAAATAGTCGTTATATCTTTGATATTGTAAGAAAGATCAATAGTGATGATATTGAAATTGAAATTATTGATGGTTTACTTACTCGTATTAAAGGAAGTCAAATTGAATACAGCTTAAATGGTACTGATGCTATTGAATATCCACGTATTGATTTAAGTAAAACAGGAACTCATTTTATGATGAATGCTCTTGTATTAAAAGATATTATTGGAGAAACAAAGTTTGCTGCTAGTGATAAAGAAACAAGACCTATTTTAACTGGTATCAATTTTAAAGCGCATGATCATGTTTTAGAAGTTGTTGCTACTGATAGTTATCGTTTAGCTAAAAAGATTATTTCTATTGATGAAGATGTGACTTTTAATATTACGATTCCTAAATTAAGTTTAGATGAAATTAGTAAGATTATTGAAAAAGATGAACTTATTGAATTATATGTATCTGAACGTAAAGTATTATTTGTGTTTGATAAAAATATTATTCAAACACGTTTAATTGATGGATCTTATCCTGATACAGCTCGATTGATTCCTTTAGAATTTGATTATGAATTAGATATTAATAGAGCTGATTTATTAAATGCGATTGACCGTGTTTCATTATTATTAAATGAACAAAATAATATTGTGAAATTAGATATGTCTAATGAACAAGTTATTTTATCTTCATATCAACAAGAAATTGGTTCAGTAGAAGAAAATTTAGCTTCTTCTTTCTATAAAGGAGAACCACTTACTATTTCATTTAGTTGTAAATATGCAAGTGATGCTATTAAATCATTTAGTGGTGATAAAATAAAAATATTATTCACTGGAGAAATGAAACCATTCATCGTTAAAGATTTTGATTCTGATGAATTATTACAACTTGTTTTACCAGTTAGAACATATTAAGAAGCGAAAGCTTCTTTTTTTTGTAAATTTTCCTTTTAATTGTTTATTTGGGGAGTAATTTTTATTTTAAGAGCTTTTTTATCAAAAAAGTATTTTTCTATTCATAAATAAAAATAGCGAATATAGCGCAATATTTTGAATTTTTATGATTTTTATGATATACTAACTTAGTACAATTATAGAGAAAAGAAGGTTAAGTATGAAAGAAATACCAATTAAAGATGAATATATTAAATTAGATCAATTTTTAAAATTTGTTAATCTTGTATCTAGTGGGATTGAAGCAAAAATGATTATTAAAGATGGTCAAGTAAAGGTCAATGGTGAAGTGGAACTTAGAAGAGGAAAAAAGCTTCATGATGGTGATCAAGTTGAATTTGAAGGAAATTTTTATTGTATAAATGCGCATCAATAATTTAGAACTGACTGATTTTAGAAATTATAATCATTTTTTTATTGAGTTTGATCAAGGAATTAATATTTTAATTGGTGGGAATGCTCAAGGGAAAACGAATATTATCGAAGCAATCTATTTATTATCTGTCTGTAAATCTTTTAGAACACATATCAATGATCAAATGATTCAATTTGATCATGACTTTGCAAAAGTAAAAGGAAATGTTTTTTCTAATGAAAGAATGCATCAATTAGAACTTATTTTATCTAAGGAATCCAAAAAAGCAAAAGTAGATGGAAAAGATATTTTAAAGATTTCAGATTATGTAGGTTATTTAAATGCGGTTGTCTTTGTACCGGATGATTTATCATTGGTTAAAGGTTCTCCGAGTATTAGAAGAAAGTTTTTAGATTTGGAGTTATCTAAAATCTCACCAATTTATGTTTTTTATCTTACTAAGTATAATCGATTATTAAAGGAAAGAAATCAGTATCTTAAATTATTGAATCAAAGAAGAGGTAAATATGATGAATATCTAGAAACTTTAGATGAGCAATTAGCTGAAGTTCAAATTAAGATTATTGAAAAAAGAAATAATTTTATCGAACGTTTATCTTTAAAAGTAAAAGATATTTATTTAAATATTGCAAATTGTCATGAGATCGTTGAATTGCAGTATGAATGTTTTATTAAAAATGTTAATAAAGAAGATATTTTAAAACTTTATCAAAAAGGATTTGAAAGAGATTCAAGATATTTAAGTACTTATTATGGAATTCATAAGGAAGATATGAAGATCTTTATTGATAATAAGAGTGCACATCAGTTTGCTTCTCAAGGTCAACAAAGAACAATCGTTTTAAGTATGAAAATAGCTTTAATAGAATTAATAAAAGAAGAAATTGGAGAATATCCTATTCTTTTATTAGATGATGTTTTATCAGAATTAGATGATCAAAGAAAAACAAAACTTTTAGATATTTTAAATAATCGTATTCAAACGTTTATTACAACAACATCAATAGATGGAATAGAACATCATGTTATTAAAGAAGCTAAGAAAATTAATATTAATCATAGGGAGGAAAAATGATGGCAGAAGAAAATAAAGTACAACATAGCTATGATGAGTCAGATATCCAAGTATTAGAAGGATTAGAAGCTGTTAGAAAAAGACCGGGTATGTATATTGGTACAACATCATCTAGAGGGTTACATCATTTGGTTTGGGAAATTGTTGATAACTCAATCGATGAAGCTTTAGCAGGGTATGCAAGTCATATTAAAGTAATTTTGAAAGATGACGATGTAGTTGAAGTTATTGATGATGGTCGTGGAATGCCAACTGGAAAACACGCTAAGACAGGTAAATCAACAGTTGAAACAATTTTTACTGTTTTACATGCTGGTGGTAAATTTGGTGGCGGAGGCTACAAAGTTTCCGGTGGATTGCATGGTGTAGGCGCTTCTGTTGTTAATGCCTTATCTTCATGGCTAGAAGTCAATGTTTATCGTGATGGAAAAGAATACTATCAAAGATTTGAAAATGGTGGGACACCAGTTGCACCATTAAAAGAATTAGGACATACTGATAAGCAAGGAACAAAGGTTACTTTTAAAGCAGATGCTGAAATCTTTAAAGAAACAACAACTTATGATTATGAAGTTTTAAGACAAAGAATTAGAGAACTTGCTTTCTTAAATAAGGGATTAAGAATTAGTTTAACTGATTTAAGAGATGGACAAAATCGTGAACATGATTATATGTATGAAGGTGGTATTAAGGAATATGTTGCTTATATCAACAAAAATAAAACACCAATTCATGATGAAATCATTTATGTAGAAGATATGCAAAATGATATTAAGATTGAAGTTTCAATGCAATATAATGATGGTTATCAAGAAAATATTTACTCTTTCTGTAATAATATTAATACACATGAAGGAGGAACACATGAAGAAGGTTTCCGTTTAGCTCTTACAAGGGTTATTAATAACTATGCAAGAAAAGGAAACTTCTTAAAAGAAAAAGATGATGCTTTATCAGGAGAAGATTGTCGTGAAGGTTTAACAGCGATTATTTCTGTTAAACATCCTGATCCTCAATATGAAGGACAAACAAAAACAAAATTAGGAAATGCAGAAGTAAGAAAAATTGCTTCAAATATTATTTCTAAATCATTGGATCAATTTTTATTAGAAAATCCGGATACTGCCAAAATTATTGTTGAAAAAGCAATCGTTGCTTCTCATGCACGTTTAGCTGCGAAAAAAGCACGTGAAATGACAAGAAGAAAAACAGGAATGGAAATTACATCATTGCCTGGGAAATTAGCTGACTGCTCATCAAGAGATGCTAGTGAATGTGAAATCTTCATTGTCGAAGGGGAATCTGCCGGAGGTAGTGCTAAGATGGGTAGAGATCGTCGTATTCAAGCTATCTTACCGCTTCGTGGTAAAATCTTAAATGTTGAAAAAGCGCGATTAGATCGTGTTTTATCAAGTGATACGATTCGTAGTATGATTACTGCTTTTGGTACAGGAATTGGTGAAGATTTTGATATTAATAAATTACGTTATCATAAAATCGTTATTATGACCGACGCCGATGTCGATGGAGGACATATTCGTATTTTAATGTTAACTTTCTTATATCGTTATTTAAAACCTTTAATTGAAGGTGGCTTTGTTTATGCGGCTCAACCTCCACTTTATTTATTAAAACATGGAAAAGAAGAACATTATTTATATAGTGATGAAGAATTAGATGATTTAAGAACAAAGTTAGGTGAAGGTGCAAAATATTCTATCCAAAGATATAAAGGGTTAGGAGAAATGAATGCGGATCAATTATGGGAAACAACAATGGATCCTGAACATCGTATTTTAAATCGTATTGAATTAGATGAAGCAATGGAAGCTGATATGATTTTTGATGTATTAATGGGAGAAAAAGTTGAACCTCGTAGAGAATTTATTCAAGAAAACGCAAAATATGTAACTGATTTAGATATTTAGAAGGAGTAGAAAATGGATAATCAAGAAAAAGGAATTAGAAAAATTCAATTAACATCAGAAATGAAAACTTCTTTCATGAATTATGCCATGTCAGTTATCGTAGCACGTGCATTACCTGATGTAAGAGATGGAATGAAACCAGTTCAAAGACGTATTGTTTATGGTATGAATGAACTTGGTTGTTATAGTGATAAAGCGTATAAGAAATCTGCGCGTATCGTTGGGGAAGTTATGGGGAAATATCACCCTCATGGAGATTCTTCAATTTATGAAGCCTTAGTGAGAATGGCACAAGATTTCTCATATCGTTATATGCTTGTAGATGGTCATGGAAACTTTGGTTCAATTGACGGTGACGGCGCTGCCGCTATGCGTTATACTGAAGCGAGAATGTCTAAAATTTCAATGGAATTAATGAGAGATATCAATAAAGATACGATTGATTTTATTCCAAACTATGATGGTGAAGAAAGAGAACCATCGGTATTACCTTGTCGTATTCCTAACTTATTGGTCAATGGGACAACAGGAATCGCTGTTGGGATGGCTACAAATATGCCACCTCATAATATTGGTGAAGTGATTGATGCCGTTATTGCGGTAAGTAAAAATCCTGATATTACTGTTTTAGAATTAATGGAAAATTATATTCAAGGACCTGATTTTCCAACTGGTGGATATATTTTAGGAAAGAGCGCTATTAAAAAAGCCTATGAAACAGGTAATGGTCTTATTGTTATGCGTGCTAAAACAGAAATTGAAGAACATAAGGGTAGACAAAGAATTGTTGCTTATGAAATTCCTTATCAAGTAAATAAAGCAAGATTAGTCGAAAAGATTGCGCATTTAGCACGTGATAAAGTTGTTGAAGGTATTAGTGATGTTCGTGATGAATCAAACCGTGAAGGGATTCGAATTGTCATTGAATTAAAGAGAGATGTTCAAGCAGAAGTTATTTTAAATCAATTATATAAATTAACTTCTTTACAAACAACATTTGGTGTCAATAATATTGCTTTAGTTAATAATGAACCTAAAACTTTAACACTTAAAGAATTAATTCAATATTATTTACAACATCAAGAAGAAGTTATTCGTCGTAGAACACAATTTGAATTAAATAAAGCAGAAGCAAGAGCACATATTTTAGAAGGTTTAAAGAAAGCCTTAGATCATATCGATGAAATTATTCAATTAATTCGTACAAGTAGAACAACTGAAATCATTCAACAAAGATTAATGGATGAATTTGGAATGTCTGATAAACAAGCTAAAGCTGTAAGAGAAATGCAATTACAACGTTTAGCTGGTTTGGAAAGAGAAAAGATTGAAGAAGAATTAAATAATTTATTAATTACAATTGCTGATTTAAAAGATATTCTTGCTAATGAAGAACGTATCTTAGAAATCATTAGAAATGAATTATTAGAAATGAAAGAAAAATATGGTGATAAACGTCGTACTGAAATTATTCAAGGTACATTTGATATTGAAGATGAAGATTTAATTCCAGTAGAAGATGTTATTATTTCACTTACTAATAATGGTTATGTAAAACGTATGCCAGTAGATACTTATAAATCTCAAAATAGAGGTGGACGTGGTGTCAAAGGTATGGCAACAACACAAGATGATGTCATTAGTTCACTTATTCATATGTCAACACATGATGATTTATTAATCTTTACAAATAAAGGAAAGGTATACCGTTTGAAAGGATATAATATTCCTGAATTTGGTAGAACGGCTAAGGGATTACCAATTGTTAATATTTTAAATCTTGATAAAGATGAAAGTGTTAAATCATTAATTAATATTAATAAGAAAATGATTGAAGAAGATAAACATTGGTATTTATTCTTTGCAACTGAACAAGGTTTAGTTAAACGTGTTGATATTTCAGAATTTGAAAACATTAGACAAACAGGTAAGATTGCTATTAAGTTAAAAGAAGATGATTCTTTAGTTGGTGTTAAATTAACTAAAGGGGATGATGAAATCTTAATTGCTGCTAGTAATGGTAAACTTGTAAGATTCTCTGAAGGTCATGTTAGACCAATGGGAAGAAGTGCAAGTGGTGTAAGAGGTATTAATGTTGATGGTTCTAAAGTTATTGGTATGACAACAAACCGAGAAGGACAATTAATTATGGTTGTTACGGAAAAAGGTTATGGTAAGATGTCACCAATTGATGAATATCGTGTTTCTAATCGTGGTGGAAAAGGTGTTAAAACAATTAATGTTACTGAACGTAATGGACAAATTGTAGCAATTAGAGCAGTAGAAGGTAATGAAGATTTATTAATTATTACAGATGATGGTATTGTGATTCGTTTACCTATGGAACAAGTTAAAACAGCAGGACGTGCGACTCAAGGTGTAAGACTTATTAAAGTACATGATAGCAAGGTTTCTTCTGTGGAAGTTGTTGCTAAAAATGAAGAAGAAGTTGTAGAAGAAGGTGAAGAAGAGTCAGAGTAATCTGACTCTTTTAGAAATGAATGGGGAAGAATTAAAAAGATTGTTTAATCGTTTAGATCATTCAAAGTTTAGAAGTTCTTTTCATCTTGCTAAAAAGTATAAAGATTATTGTAATGAAAAAGGCTTAGATGTTATAGAACAACACGCCAAAGATTTTATTTCTAAAAGAATAGCACCGGCTGTGATTTTAAATGATGGAAAGCAAACACCGATGAAAAATCATCCTGTGTTTATTGCTCAACATGCCACGGCTTCATGTTGTCGAGGGTGTTTATATAAGTGGTATCATATTAAGCAACATACACAGTTAAATGACAGTCAACAAGAGATGATTGTTCAAGTGATTATGGCTTGGATTAAAAGAGAATTGCAAAGAAAATAGCCTTGATGTATAATCAAGGCAGTTATTAATAATATAAGGGGAAAGAAAATGATTGATATTAATTTAATTAGAGAAAATCCTACTTTAGTCAAAGAAAATATGAAGAAAAAATTTCAAGATGAAAAAGTTGGATTAGTAGATGAAGCTTATAAATTAGATAAAGATTATCGTGAAGTTGTCACAAGAGCAAGTGAAATTAGAAGTTTAAGAAATAAATATTCTAAAGAAATTGGTGCTTTAATGAGAGAAGGCAAAAGAGATGAAGCTGAAGAAATTAAAGCAAAAGTAACTTCTATGGCAGAAGAATTAAAAGATTTAGAAGTTAAAGAAGAAGAATATGGTAAAGAATTAAAAGAAATCATGATGAAAATACCAAATATCATTCATGATTCAGTACCTATTGGAAAAGATGATTCAGAAAACGTAGAAATTCAAAAATACGGAGATCCAGTTGTACCTGAGTATGAAATTCCATATCATGCTGATATCATTGCTCGTTTTAATGGTTTAGATAAAGAAGCTTCAGGTAGAACAAGTGGAAATGGTTTCTATTATTTAATGGGAGATATCGCTCGTTTATCATCAGCAATGCTTTCATACGCTAGAGATTTCATGATTGATAAAGGATTTACTTATTGTATTCCACCATTCATGATTCGTAGTGATGTTGTTACAGGTGTTATGTCATTTGATGAAATGGATGCCATGATGTATAAAATTGAAGGTGAAGATTTATACTTAATTGGAACTTCTGAACATAGTATGATTGGTAAATTTAAAGATCAAATCGTTAAAGAAGAAGAATTACCAATTACAATGACTTCTTATTCACCATGTTTTAGAAAAGAAGTAGGTGCTCATGGTATTGAAGAACGTGGTATTTATCGTGTTCATCAATTTGAAAAACAAGAAATGGTTGTTTTATGTAAACCAGAAGAAGCTATGGAATGGTATGACAAAATGTGGTCATATACAGTTGAATTATTTAGAAGTTTAGATATTCCAGTAAGAACATTAGAATGTTGTTCTGGAGATTTAGCTGATTTAAAAGTTAAATCATGTGATGTTGAAGCTTGGTCACCAAGACAACAAAAATATTTTGAAGTTGGTTCTTGTTCAACATTAGGAGATGCACAAGCTAGACGTTTAGGTATTCGTGCTAAAGGTGAAAATGGAAATTATTATGTTTCTACTTTAAATAATACAGTTTTAGCTTCAACAAGAGCAGTTATTGCTTTTATTGAAAATAACTATAATGAAGATGGATCTATTAATATTCCAGAAGCGTTACGTCCTTATATGGGTGGTAAAGATATTATTATTCCTAAAAAATAGTCACTTCGGTGACTCTTTTTTATAGAAAGGTAAAAGAAAGATGGAATTATTTATAAGTGAAGCAGAAATTGAGGATGCTTCAATGATTATTGATTATTTAAATCAGGTTGGGGGAGAAAGTGATAACTTAACTTATGGTTTAAATGAATGTTATTTAAATGAATTTGAAGAAATGGAAGTTATTCAAGATTTTATTGATCAAGAGAATAGTTTACTTTTATGTGGTTTTATTGATGATGAACTTGTTTCTTTATTATCTATTCAAGGTGAACAAAAAGAAAGATTAAAACATATTGGTCATTTTGCAATCACTGTAAAAAAAGAATATTGGAATATTGGGATTGCTTCAATGATGATGGAAGAAGCTTTAGAAATGATCAAAGAAACATCTTTAAAAGTTCTTGATTTAGAAGTGAAAGAGGATAATTTATCAGCTATTAATCTTTATAAAAAGTTTAATTTTCAAGAAATAGGGAGATATCCTCAAATGTTTAATGTCAATCAAAAGTATTATGATGCACTTTTAATGAATTTATATATTGATTAAAAATCTAAAATACGCTATAATCATATTTGCCATTACAATAGGCGGCTTCGAACCATGTCAGGACCGGAAGGTAGCAGCATTAAGAAGTACCGTCTATGTGTGATGGTCTTTATTTTTAGAGGAAAAAAAGATGAATGATGAAGAATATATGGAAATAGCTTATCAAGAAGCTTTAAAAGCATTAAAACATGATGATGTGCCAATTGGATGTATCATTGTAAAAGATGATCAAATTATTGCCCGTGCATATAATCAAAGAGAGTATTTAAATCAAACATATGGTCATGCAGAAATGTTAGCTATTGAAGAAGCTTGTAAAAAAATAGAAAGATGGCGCTTAGATGAATGTACACTTTATACAACTTTAGAACCTTGTTTAATGTGTTCGGGAGCTATTATTCAAAGTCATATTCAAAGAGTTGTTTATGGTGCAAGTGATACAAGATGGATGTCTTTAGATAAATTGATTCATTTACCAGATCCTAAACTTAATTATATTCCCATGATTCAATCAGATATTTTAAAAGATAAATGTTCAAAGTTAATAAAAGACTATTTTAAAAAGAAACGTCAAAAGATATGATTACTCATATCTTTTTTTCGTGTATAATGTAGGAGATAGGAGTTGAGAATATGTCATATAAAGCCTTGTATCGTACTTATCGTCCGCAAACATTTGAAGATGTCGCTGGACAAAGTCATGTTACAATTACATTAAAAAATGCAATTAAAGAAAATAGAATAGCGCATGCTTATTTATTTGCTGGACCACGTGGAACAGGGAAAACAACGATCGCTAAAATATTAGCTAAAGCTATTAACTGTACAGGAGATCATCCTCCATGTAATGAATGTCCTAACTGTAAAGCAATTACTCAAGGAGATCATCCTGATGTTATTGAAATTGATGCAGCAAGTAATAATGGAGTCAATGAAGTTAGAGATTTGATAGATAAAGTAAAATATGCCCCCATTAATGCTAAATATAAAGTTTATATTATTGATGAAGTTCATATGATGACACCTGAAGCATTCAATGCTTTATTAAAAACATTAGAAGAACCTCCAGCACATATCGTATTTATTCTAGCAACAACAGAACCACATAAAATTTTGCCAACTATTATTTCACGTTGTCAAAGATTTGATTTCAAACGTGTGGATGAACATGATATTATTAGTCGTTTGGAATATGTATTAAAAGAAGAAAATGTAGAATATGATGAAGAATCTCTTGAAATTATTTCTAAGTTGGCTGATGGGGGAATGAGGGATGCTTTAAGTATTTTAGAACAATGTTTAGCGTATGATAGACATTTAACAGTAGAAAATATTAATAAAGTTTATGGTTTATTAGCAAATGATGAAAAAATACGTTTAATTAAATTATTACTGACAAAGGATATGAAGAATGTTTTAAAAACATTAGATCATATGATGTCTTTAAGTATTGATTTAAAGAGATTGACACAAGATTTAATAGATGTTTTAAAAGATGTTATTATTTTTAAAAACACGCAAGATTTATCTTTATTATTTGTTTTGCATAAAAACGATATCCAACAAATTGTTCCTTATATATTAGTAGAAGAAGCATTTCAAATGATTGATATTTTTATGGATGCAAGTAGTCATTATGGACAGGCTGTAGATTCATCAACATATTTTGAATTAGCTTTATTAAAGATATGTAATCAAATTGAAAATGAACATAAAGAAGTTGTTGTAGAAGAACCAAAAGTTATTGAAAATGTTTCACATGAAACATTGGTTGAAGTTCAACAAGAAGAAGTGGTTGAAAAACCAGTAGAAAAGGTACAAGAACCAGTAATTGAACCTCAAGAAGATTTACAAGAAAAGGTAGAAGAAAAGAAAGAACCGAAAGTTGAACAAGTAGAAACTCCTGTGGAAGAAGCTAAAGAAGAGGTAAAAGAAGTAAAAACAACAGCTCAAATAGAAGTAGACTTTAATGACATTTTAAATATTTTAGTACAGGCAAAAAGAACAGTTTTAAATGATATTCAAGATAAATGGCCAGTTATTAGAAGATATTGTTATAATCTTAATACTGCTAAATATGCAAATATGCTATGTGATTCTAAACCTGTAGCTGCTGGCGAAAAAGGTTTTATTTTGACATTGAAATATCAACCAGAAGTGAATAGTATTAACTATACAGAAAATTATTATCCATTAAAAAATTTCTTAAAGGAAGTTTTAGGATCAGAATATGATTTTATTGCAGTAATGGAAGCAGATTGGCCAAATATGAGACAAAAATTTATTCAACTTAATAAAGAAAAAAAATTACCACAACCACAACCAATTGTTTTACATCATATTGATGAATATCATGAACCGGTTGTAGAACTTACAGAAGCTCAACAATATGCGATTGATATGTTTGGTGATGAGATTGTTGAATTTGAAGAATAGGAGTGTATTATGAATTATCCAAAGTCATTTACAGATTTAGTTGAATGTTTTAAAAGACTACCAGGAATAGGTGGTAAATCTGCAGAAAGATTAGCTTATCATGTTTTATCAATGGATAAAGAATATGTCCAAGAGTTTGCAAATGTGTTAGCTCATTTTCAAGATAATATCCATTACTGTAAAAAATGTGGACATATTTGTGAAGGTGAACTTTGTGAAATTTGTAAAGATGAAACAAGGGATCAATCAGTTATTTGTGTTGTAGAAAGTCCTAAAGATGTTTTTGCTATGGAAAAGGTAAGAGAATATCATGGATTATATCATGTTTTACATGGGACGATTTCTATGATTGATGGTAAAACGATAGATGATTTAAATATTAATTCTTTATTTGAAAGACTTGATGGAGTTAAAGAAGTGATTATTGCAACGAATCCTACAAGAGAAGGTGAAACAACAGCGTTGTTTCTAGCTAAGTTGTTAGCGAAAAAAGGAATAGAAACAAGTAGAATTGCTAATGGATTACCAATAGGAAGTAATATTGATTATGCAGATGAATTAACATTATTAAAATCTTTAGAAGGAAGAAAGAAAATATAAGACCTTGCAAGAGGTCTTTTCTTGTTTAAATAGAAAAATCAGTTATAATAATGAAGAAAGAGGAGAGAAGTATTATGACAGGAAAGTTTATTACATTAGAAGGACCAGAAGGTAGTGGAAAAACAACAGTTTCTAAAGAACTTGTAAAAATATTAAATGAATCAGGATATAAAGTCTTACTTACAAGAGAACCAGGTGGGGTTGATATTGCTGAACAAATAAGAAATGTTATTTTAGATAAGAAAAATACAAAAATGGATGCACGTACAGAAGCTTTATTATATGCAGCAGCAAGAAGACAACATCTTGTAGAAAAAGTATTACCAGCTTTAAAAGAAGGGTATATTGTATTATGTGATCGTTTTGTAGATAGTTCACTTGCTTATCAAGGTGTTGCTAGAAATCTAGGAATTGATGAAGTTTATAATATGAATTTATTTGCGATAAACGATGTTATGCCAGATAAAACTTTATTTTTTGATATTGATTATAAAAAAGGATTAGAAAGAATTAAAGTTAATCAAAGAGAAACCAACCGATTAGATTTAGAAAAAAGTGATTTTCATAAAAATGTTTATGAAGGTTATTTAACAATTTGTAAACAATATAGTGATCGTATTGTAAAAATCAATGCAGATCAAAAGGTTGAAGATGTTGTACAAGATGCCTTAAAGGAAATTAAGAAAATATTATGATCAAAGATTATTTAAAAGAAAATCAACCTTTATTCTATAGAATTATTGAAAATGAATTTAACTTAAAAAAAATACCACATGCATTCTTACTTGTTGGAAATAATACTGATCAACCATTACAGTTTCTAACAATGTCACTTATATGTAATGAAACCTTAGCTTGTGAACAATGTATAGATTGTAAAAAAGTATTAAACCATCAATATGCAGATATTATAGAAATTGATGGAGAAGAGGAAAGTATTAAAAAGAAACACATTGAAAATATACAAGAAACTTTCAAAAAGTCTTCTCTTGAAGGTAAGGCAAAAGTTTATATTTTAAAGAATGTTGAAAAAACAACCAAAGAAGCTATGAATGCTTTACTTAAAATATTAGAAGAACCAACAGAAGGTATTTATGCAATTTTTACAACTAAAAATATCAATCGTATTTTACCAACGATTATATCTAGATGTCAGGTTATAGAATTAAAACCAGATAATAAAGAAGTACTTAAAGAAAAATTGATTGCTAAAGGATATGAAGAAGAAAAAGCAAGTGTCTTATCTTATATTATTAAAGATGAAGATGATTTAGAAAATTTAAATCAGGATAATTTTGATGATATTATGTTACAAGCAATTAATTTTATTGAGGATTTATTTTTATATAGAGAAAATCTTATCATAAACACACAAATTCATATGCTTAAAGATCATAAAGAAAAGGAAAATATTAAATTATTTATTAATTTAATTATTCTTGCACTTAAGGATATGTTTCACGTGAAACAAAATGAAAAAGCTGTTTTTTGTAATCACGTAGAATTTTTTAATTCACTAACATATGATAACAATGATATAATAAAGAAAATTGAATTATTATTAGAAACATCATACTTATTAGATACAAATGCTAATATTCCATTACTTATGGATAGTATGATGTATAGAATATAGAAAGGAATTTATATGGAAGAAATTAAACTTGCAAGTGTAAAATTTAAAAGTGCTGGTAAGATCTATTATTTTTCCACAAATTTAAAATTAAAAAAAGATGACCGAGTAGTTGTAGAAACTGCTAGAGGATTAGAACTTGGAGAAATATCACAGGAATTAAAAGATATATCAGAATTTAATTTAGATACAGAATTAAAAAAGATAGTTAGAAAAGCTACAAAAAAAGATATAGAAAATTATCAAAAAAATGTTAGGGATGCAAAACAAGCATTAGTAACATGTAAAGAAATTGTTTCAAGATATGATGTTAATATGCAACTTACTAATTGTGAATATACATTAGATAAAGCAAAAGTTATTTTTATGTACACTTCCGATGATCGTGTTGATTTTAGGGAACTATTAAAGGAATTAGCTGTTGTTTTCAAATGCAGAATAGAGTTAAGACAAATTGGTCCAAGAGATAAAGCAAAAGTAATTGGTGGAATTGGAACATGTGGTTTACCATTATGTTGTTCAACTCTTTTAGGAGAATTTAATGGAGTTTCTATTAATATGGCTAAAAATCAAATGTTAGCAATTAATATAGAAAAAATATCAGGTGCATGTGGAAGATTAATGTGTTGTTTAAAATATGAAGATGAAATTTATTCTTTAGAAAAAGAACGTTTTCCTAAAATAGGATCACATGTAAAATATCAAGATAAAGATGTAAAAGTAACAGGATTAAATGTTATTAATGATCTTGTTAAAATTGAAACAAATAATGGAATTGTATTCGTTGGTTTAGACGAAATTAAATTTGATAAAAATAATCATGCAGGAAAGAAAAATGGAAAACCAAGAAGTCATTAATTATTTATTAGCACATAATGATTTGAAAATTATCCAAAGAAAAGATATGTTTAACTTTTCTTTGGATACTGTTTTATTATCACAGTTTTGTACAATCAATAAAGATGTAAAAAATATTGTTGATTTTGGTACAAATAATGCTGCTATTCCATTATTGCTTTCAAAAAGAACACTTAAAAAAATTATAGGTATAGAAATTCAAGATGAAGCGGTTGATCTTGCTAGAAGAAATGTTGAGATGAATGATTTAAATGACCAAATCGAAATCGTTCATGGAGATATTAAAGATGTTGTCAAAGAGTTACCAAAAGCACAGCTGATTGTTTGCAATCCACCATTTTTTGAAGTAGGGGAAAATAGTAATTTAAATGATAATGAATATTTAACAATAGCACGTCATGAAATAAAAATTGATTTAGAAGGTATTATTTCAGCGGCAGCTTATTTATTAGATAACAAAGGAAGATTTGCAATTGTTCATCGACCTGATCGTATGATTGATATTTTAAATATTATGCAAAAATATGATATTGAACCTAAAAGAATACGTTTTGTATATCCTAAAATGAATAGAGATTCACATGTCTTATTAGTAGAAGGAATGTATAAAGGAAAAAAAGGATTAAAAATCGAACCACCATTATATGCACATAATGATGATGGAAGTTACAGTAATGAAGTAAGAAGAATGTTTGGAGAGAAGATAGATGAATAGACAAAAGAGTTTTGAAAATGAAAGACCAACATTATATTTAGTAGCAACACCTATTGGTAATTTAGATGAAATGACATATCGATCTATTAATACTTTAAAAAATGTAAAATATATTGCTGCAGAAGATACAAGAAATACTGTTAAGCTTTTAAATCATTTTGAAATTTCAACAAAACTTATTTCCCATCATGAACATAACATAAAACAATCAATTCCTAAACTTATACAATTATTAGAAGAAGGAAATGATATTGCTTTAGTAAGTGATGCCGGTTATCCTGCTATTTCTGATCCTGGATATGAATTAGTTAAAGAAGCAATAGAACATGAAATAAATGTTGTTCCTATTTCAGGATGTAATGCTTGTTTAGATGCTTTAGTTGTTTCAGGAATTGCACCACAACCATTTATGTTTTATGGCTTTTTAGATCATTTAGATAAGAAAAAGAAAAAAGAATTAATTGATTTAAAAAAATATAAAGAAACAATTGTTTTTTATGAATCACCACATAGAATTAAAAAAACATTAAATTTAATGTTAGATATTCTAGGAGATAGAAATATTGCTTTATGTAGAGAAATTACTAAAAAACATGAAGAAATCATCAGAGGTCATATTTCTGAAATTATTTCTATTTTAGAAGAATTAAAAGGAGAAATGGTTATTGTTGTTGAAGGTAGTCAAGAAGTAGAAGAAGAAATAACTTTTGAAACAACAATCAAGGAAGACGTAGATATGTATATTGAAAAAGGAATGTCTACTAAAGATGCAATTAAAGAAGTTGCTAAACAAAGAAATCTTAATAAAAATAGTGTTTATCAAGAATACCATTCTAAATAATGGTATTTTTTTGTTTCACGTGAAACAAAAGATAAAATTATATATTTGTGGTATACTATAAGCAGGAGGAACAAGGAAATATGTATAGTAAACAAAGCTACAATTATGGTAGACATGGAAGCAAAAGAAGATTAAAATCCATACCTGTAATTATTACATTATTGGTTGTGATATTAATATTGGGGGGTATTTATTTTTTACTATTTAATGAGAAAAATAAATATGAAGATTATAATACTTATAATGAAACAAATAAACAATATGGAACAGTACAACACTATGAAAAAGAAAATGATGATTTTTACATTTCATTATACTATCCTAAATTAAAAGAAAAGAATTTAAATAAAATTATTAAAGAATCATATAGCACATATTTAAAATCGGAAAAAAAGAAAAAGGATCAAAAAGATATATTATATCTAGATTACTCTTGTAAAAAGATTTATAAACAATATGTTGTTGTTGAATTAGATTATAAGCGTATTAATGAAGATGAGACAAAAACAAAAGCAACAAAATCTATAATGACATATGATTGTAAAACAAATCAATTGTTAACATTAAAAGATTGTTTACATGGTAAATATGGTGATTTATTAAATACTTTAGGAGTGAGTGAGTATGATAAAGAATCAACTTCTATTAAAGTAGATCAAGATAGTTTTACATATTTTACAGATCAAAAACTAAAAAATAAAATTACTATTAATTATAAAGAAAATAAAGATTACATAAAATTAGCAAATAAAAATATTCCATCTAATGCACCATTAGATGTCAAAGCACCTAAGTTAATGAAAGTAGATCCAAAGAAAAAAATGGTTGCTATTACATTGGATGATGGACCACATAAAACATTAACAGAAAGAGCAATGAATGCATTTGAAAAATATAACGGTCGAGGAACATTCTTCGAATTAGGTCAAAACATGAATCTTTATCCAGATATTGTTAAATCAGTTTATGAAAGAGGACATGAGATAGCAAGTCATACATATCAACATGCACAACTTACAAAATTAGATGCTACTGCTTTAGATGAAGAAATTAAGAAAACACAAGAAGCATGTTTTAAAGCCTGTGGAACAGAACCAACATTAATAAGACCACCTTATGGAGCAAAAAATGATACAGTTAAATCTGCATTCTATTCCTATGGTTTAAGTATGATTCTATGGGATGGAGATACAGAGGATTGGCGTTATAGTAAAGTAACAAATGGTGCTCAAATCGTATGTGATAATATTATTAGAGATGCTAAGTCTAAAACTGGTGATGGTAATATTGTCTTGATTCATGATATTCATGAAAATTCTGTTGCTGGATTAGAAATGGCTTTAGATCAATTAAGTAAAGAAGGTTATCAATTCGTTACTGTATCAGATTTATTAAAATATAAAGGACATTCTGAATATAAATAGTATAGTTTAGGCTATACTATTTTTGTTTCACGTGAAACATATTTTCTTTCAATGAAACTCATTGACATTGATTTAAGGGTTTGATAAAGTTAATAAGGATACAATAAATACGAAGAATGGAAGATGTTAAAGCAAGACATTTAGAGAGCTGATGGCTGGTGAAAATCAGTATGTTAAACTTTAAGAGATGGCCCAGGAGTAGTTATTTCAAATAGTTAGAAATAATCGTTAACTGCGTTAAAGTTTTGAGTGACACAGCAATGTGTAAAAAAGGTGGTACCGCGATTATTCGTCCTTTTATAAGGGCGTTTTTTATTTTTATAAAGGAGATTAGAAGATGAAAGACGAAAAAGATTATTATCTTACAACAGCAATTACTTATACTTCAGGTAAACCTCATATTGGAAATACTTATGAAATTATTTTAGCTGATGCAATTGCTCGTTTTAAAAGACAAGAAGGGTACAATGTTCGATTCCAAACAGGAACAGATGAACATGGACAAAAAATTGAAATTAAAGCTAAAGAAGCAGGAATTGAACCTAAGCAATATGTAGATCAAGTTGCAGGTGTAGTTAAAAATATTTGGGATATGATGGATACATCATATGATCGATTCATGAGAACAACTGATGAATATCATGAAAAACAAGTACAAAAAATCTTTAAAAAATTATATGACAAAGGTGATATTTATTTAGGTCATTATGAAGGTAAATATTGTACAGCATGCGAATCATTCTTTACTGAATCACAATTAGTTGATGGTAAATGTCCTGATTGTGGGGGAGATGTACATGATGCTAAAGAAGAAGCATACTTCTTTAAATTATCTAAATATCAAGATCGTTTAATTAAACATATCGAAGATCATCCAGAATTTATTCAACCAGTTTCAAGAAAAAATGAAATGATGAATAACTTCTTAAAACCTGGATTACAAGATTTATGTGTTTCTAGAACATCATTTAAATGGTCTATTCCAGTTGATTTTGATCCTAAACATGTTGTTTATGTATGGATTGATGCTTTAACAAACTATATTACAGGACTTGGATATGATGCAGATGGAAATCATGGTGAATTATATAAAAAATACTGGCCTGCTGATTTACATTTAATTGGTAAAGATATCGTTCGATTCCACACAATTTATTGGCCAATTATGTTAATGGCATTAGATATTCCATTACCTAAACAAGTATTTGGACATCCATGGTTATTACAAGGTGAAAGTAAAATGTCTAAATCAAAAGGAAATGTTATCTATGCAGATGATTTGGTAGATATCTTTGGTGTTGATGCAGTAAGATATTTCGTATTACATGAAATTCCATATGATAATGATGGAAGTATTACATGGGATTTATTAGTAGAAAGAATTAATAGTGATCTTGCTAACGTTTTAGGAAACTTAGTTAATAGAACAATTGCTATGTCTAATAAATACTTTGGTGGTATTGTAGAAAACAAAAACGTATGTGAAGACGTAGATCAAGAATTAAAAGATTTAGCGTTAGCTATGCCAGCTAAATCTATTGCTAAAATGGATGAATTCAAAGCATCAAATGCATTAGATGAAATCTTCAACTTATTAAGAAGAACAAATAAATATATTGATGAAACAATGCCATGGGCATTAGCTAAAGATGAAACTAAAAAAGATCGTTTAGCTACAGTATTATATAACTTAATTGAAGCAATCAGATTCTCAGCAGTTATGTTATATCCATACATGCCTTCAACATCTACAAAAATCTTAGATCAAATTAATACAGATCAACGTGATTTTGAAAGCTTAAAAGAATTTGGTAAATATGCAAATGGTACAAAAGTTGTTGAAAAACCAGAAATGTTATTTGCTAGATTAGATCCAAAAGAAGTTTCTAAAAAAGTAGAAGTTATTGAAGCAAAACAAAAAGCTTCTATCAAAGCTGTAAAAGAAAAGAAAGAAAAAGAAGCTAAAGAAACAAAAGAAGAAATTACAATTGATGACTTTTCTAAAATTCAATTAAAAGTAGGAAAAGTTATTAAATGTGAAAAACATCCAAATGCTGATAAATTATTAGTAAGCCAAATTGATGTTGGTGAAGAAACACCAAGACAAATCGTAAGTGGTATTGCTGATGTTTATTCACCAGAAGAATTTGTTGGTAAAAAAGTTATTGTTGTCACAAACTTAAAACCAGCTAAATTAAGAGGTGTAGAATCTCAAGGTATGGTTCTTGCCGGTGGAGATAAAAAAGTATTAGGTGTTGTAGATGCAGGAGAATTACCAGTAGGTACAACAATCAGATAATCTAAAATCGCATGATTTCATGCGATTTTTTTCTATTCTGTCTATATTTTTTTTATCAATTATAATATAATGTCCAAGTACAAAGTAAAATTGAATAATATTTATAGGTTTTAAATATTATATATTTAAATTAAAAAGGAATCAGGTGAAATACCTGAACGGTCCCGCCGCCGTAATGTGGAGAATAAGCATCAAAGTCACTGGGAAACTGGGAAGACGCTTAAACAATGAAACAGAGTCGGAATACTTGCCTATATCTAAGGATACACTTTACGGAGTATAAAGTAGTTCTTCTAGATAAACTAGGATAACTATGCCTAGTTTTTATTTAGGAGTTATTTAATTTGAAAGGGGAAAGAATATGAAAATGAGAAAAATTGTATGCAGTTTTATGATTTCAGTTGTATGTTTCATGACTGCCATTTCTGGTGTATCAGCAACATCATATGATACATCAAAAATTAACGCTGCTTATTCTAAAGTTGTTGAATATTATAAAAATAACAACAATTTAAATAATGCAGATAAAATTCTTGCTGTAGAATCTTTAGGATTAGAAGCTGAAAGCAATCAATTTGATACTTCTTCAGCAAATTTAAGTAGTACATCACTTTCTAAAAAAATTGTTACAGAAGTTTTATTAGGTGTTGATCCTACAAAAGATAAAGAAACATTAGAAAGTCAAATTGATGAAAATGGTAATGTTGAAGGTAGCTGGGGAGCTTCTTCAGATGTTTGGACATTATATGCTTTATATGTAACTTCATCAGAAAAGACAAATTTAATTGCTAATAAATTAAATGATGAATTAGCAGCATCTAGTGTTTGTGGTTATGAATGGGGCGGAACTTATTACGCTGATTATGATACTACAGGATGGGTTATTGAAGGTTTAGCAGTTGTGAATAAAGAAAAATATGCGACTACTATCAATAAAGCAATTGATTATATTAAAAATAATACAACAATGACAACAACAGGATGGGTTACTGCTGATAATGTAGATACTCAATCACAAGTATTAGAAGGAATGTTCGCATATGATACAAATGCTTTATTAAATGATAGTTATACTGTTCATCCAGTAGATTGTCTATTAAATACACAATTAAGTGATGGATCATTCCCAAGTGGTTATAATGCAGAATATACAACTGCAGAAGTAGCTAAAACATTAGGAACATATAAAAATGGATCAGTTATTATTAAAGCTAAAAAAGCTTATGATAAAATGATGAATCCAGAACAACCTGATAACACAAAACCAGCACAACCAACAGATACAAAAAAAGATAGCCAATCTACAAATAAAGTTGAAACAACAAATCAAAAAACAACTTCAGTAAAAACTGGAGATGAAACTAATGTTGTTATCTTTGTTTCATTATCAATGGTGTCTGGTGGATTATTCTTAGTATTAAGAAAAGAATATGAAAGAGTTCATTAATAAAATAAAAAATATGGATAAAACAAAAAGAATTGTAATATTATTTATTACAATTTCTTTTGTTTTTATTGGTAGTTTTTCTATTTATAATGGTGTTACTGGAAATTATAAAACCAATCAAGTAGCACAAGTAGACACTACAAAAAATAAGAAAGAAAAAAATACTAAGGAAACTAAAAAAGAAGAGAAACAAGAGACAACTGATCAAACACAAGAAACAAGTGAATCTACACAAAATGACAGTCAATCATCAACACAATCAACAGATGAAACAAAAACAAATGATAAAAATAAATCAAATAGTAAATCATCATCTACAACTCAAAGCAATAGTAAAAGTAGTAGTGCAGGTCATTCTCAAAGTTCTACGAATCAATCTCAATCAAATAGTGGACAAACAAGTAATAATCAGTCAAATAATTCATCAACCAATAGTTCATCGAATCAACAACCAACTAATGAAAAAATTACAATAAATATTCAAGTAATTGGAATGGGAAATACAATGATGGCTGGTACTTTAAATGTTGATAAAAATAGTAATGCTTTAAGTGTATTAAAAATTATAGCAGCTAAAAATGGTAAAGAAGTTGAGGGTAGTGATTATTATGTTTCAGGAATAGGTGGTTTAAAAGAAAAGCAACATGGGCCAATGTCTGGATGGATGTATAGTGTTAATGGTGTTGCCCCTAATATGGCAGCAATTAAATACAATTTAAAAGATGGCGATAAAGTTGTTTGGTATTATGTTAACTATGAATAGGAGACTATATGCATTCGAGTAAAGTAAAAGAAATTAGTTTAATAGGAATATTGGCAGCTGTTAATATTGCTTCACGTATATATCTGCAAGCATTACCTAATATTAAGCCTGTTACATCTATCATTATTATTTCAGTTATGTTATTTGGATTAGGTTTTGGAGTTAAATTAAGTATTGTTACAACTGTTGTTTCTAATTTGTTTTTAGGTATGGGAACATGGACTTTTTTTCAAATTCTTGCATGGGTCGTTATTTGTTTGATTACACAATTTTTAATGGATTTTTTAAAGAAAATACATAAAGAACCTAAGTTATTTCCAATGGCTATATTTTCCTTTTTGATGGGATATGTCTTTGGTATAGTTGTTTCTCTAGAACAATTAATGTTAGGTGGTCCTTCTTTATATATTGTTTATTATATGGCAGGATTGTTATTTGATACTTTTCATGCAGTAGGTAATTTTTGCTTTTATTTAATATGTGCACCTATTTTAATGAAAGTATTAAAAAAGGAATCAGAAAGAATAAGATTAAAACAAGACTAAGTTCTTGTTTTTCTTTTTGATTGAATTATAATAAAGTAAGAATTTATCATGAAAGGAAGAGTTTTATGATTGTAAATGAAGAAGCAGTTAAAAAGATATTAGAAGAAGTAAAACCAGCAAAATTAGTTGCTGCAACAAAATATGTAGATGTTAAAGAAATTGAAAAATTAGAAAAATTAGGAGTTACATGTTTTGGAGAAAATAGAGTACAAGCTTTTTTAGAAAAGTATGAAAATTATCATGGAAATGGTGAGTTTCAATTTATTGGAACATTACAACCTAATAAAGTAAAATATATTATTGATAAAGTGACTTTAATTCATGCTGTTGATCGTTATTCTTTATTAAAAGAAATAGAAAAACAAGCAGCTAAAAGAGATTTAGAAATGCCAGTTTTAATTCAAGTAAATATTGCTAAAGAAGAAAGTAAACATGGTTTTGAAGTAGAAGAAATTGATGAAGTATTTAATTGTTTAAAAGATTATCCTCATGTCAAAGTAAGAGGACTTATGATGATGGCACCACATATTGAAAGTAGTGAAACTGAAAAGTATTTTAAAATGACACAAGAGCTTTTACAAAGACTTCAAAAAGATTATCCAATGTATCAATTGGATCAGTTATCAATGGGAATGTCTAATGATTATCATGAAGCTTTAAATCATGGTTCTACAATGATTCGTATAGGAAGTGCATTATTTAAATAGATATGAAAATATCTATTTTTTTGTTTTAGTAATTAATTTCAAATAATTTGACATAGTGTGACAAAAGCGTATAATGTTAGCAGCCGAACAAAAAAGGAGACATTTATGGAACATCGAATAGGAATGGAAATACGTGTTTTGTCTAAATATATGGGACGTTATTTAGATGATATTCATGGTATTGATTGTATGTTATCAGGACCGCAGGGGTTAATTCTTATTTATTTATGTGAAAATGATGAAGAAATTTATCAAAAAGACATAGAAAAATATTTTAATATTAGAAGATCAACTGCAACAGGTCTTTTAAATTCTTTAGAAAAGAACGGATATATCACAAAAGAACCTGTTGAAAATGATAAACGTATGAAAAAAATCAAAGCAACTGAACATGCGTATAGTACAGTAGAAAAGATTGATAATCATGTTATTAAATTAGAAAAAATTATGTTAGATGGAATTGATGAAAAAGAAGTGAAACAATTTAGAAATATAATTTCTAAAATGACACTTAATTTAGTAAAGGAGTCAAAAAATGGATAAATTATATTACATGGGAATTGATGTTGGATCAACAACAGTAAAATTATATGTGGAAGATCAAGAACATCAATGTATCTATTCAAAATATCAAAGACACTACTCTGATGTTAAACCAGCAATAGAAAGTCTAATTAAAGAAGTTCAAGAACACTATGGAAACTTACCAGTCAAAGTAGTGATGACAGGATCAGGTGGTTTGTCTTTATCAAAACATTTAAATGTAGAATTCGTTCAAGAAGTGATTGCTTGTACAAAAACAGTGGAAACTTATATTCCTGAATGTGATGTAGCAATTGAATTAGGTGGAGAAGATGCTAAAATCACTTACTTTGAATCAACTCTTGAACAAAGAATGAACGGGACTTGTGCAGGGGGTACAGGGGCATTTATTGATCAAATGGCTTCCTTATTACAAACAGATGCTGCTGGATTAAATGAACTTGCTAAAAACTATGAAACAATTTATCCAATTGCATCTCGTTGTGGTGTATTCGCTAAAACAGATATCCAACCATTAATCAATGAAGGGGCAGCTCGAGAAGATATCGCTATTTCTATTTTCCAAGCCGTTGTCAATCAAACAATTAGTGGTCTTGCTTGTGGTAAACCTATTCGTGGTAAAGTTGCTTTTCTAGGAGGACCTCTTTATTTCTTAGATCAATTACGTGCACGTTTTATTGATTCATTAAACTTAAAAGATGAAGATGTTATCTTTCCTCAAAACTCACAATTATTCGTAGCTATGGGAGCATGTTTACTTGCTAGAGAAGATAAAGTGAATAAAACAACAATTGATGAACTTGTATATATTTTAGATTCATTAAAAGATGGTATTTCTGATGAAACAGATACTTTGAAACCATTATTTGAAACAGAAGAAGATCGTATTGAATTTAGAAATAGACACTATCGTACAAAAGTAAAGAAAAGAGATTTAAATACATATCAAGGAAAAGCTTTCTTAGGTGTAGATGTTGGTTCGACAACATCTAAAGCTGTATTAGTTGATGAAGATGGTTCTGTATTATATACATTCTATTCATCTAATGAAGGAAATCCAATTGAAGTTGTTCGTAAGATTTTAAAAGAAATCTATGAAATCTTACCTAAAGGAGTAGAACTTGTTCATGCTGGGTCAACTGGATATGGTGAGGCTTTAATTAAATCTGCATTTAAAATGGATGTCAGTGAAGTAGAAACAATTTCTCACTTTACAGCCGCTAAATATTTTAAAGATGATGTTTCATTTATCTTAGATATCGGTGGACAAGATATGAAAGCTATCAAGATCGAAGATGGTATTATTCAAGATATTTTATTAAATGAAGCTTGTTCATCAGGATGTGGATCATTTATTGAAACATTCGCTAAATCATTAGGATACAATGTTGCTGATTTCGCTAATCTAGCTTTACAATCAACAGCACCAATTGATTTAGGATCACGTTGTACTGTATTTATGAACTCTAAAGTAAAACAAGCACAAAAAGAAGGAGCTAAGATTGAAGATATTTCTGCAGGTCTTGCTTATTCTGTTATTAAAAATGCTTTATATAAAGTTATTAAATTACGTTCGCCTGAAAGTATTGGTAAATCAGTATTAGTACAAGGTGGAACATTCTATAATGAATCTGTTTTAAGAGCTTTTGAACAAGAAACAGGAATCAAAGCGATTCGTCCAGATATCGCTGGATTAATGGGAGCCTTTGGTATTGCTTTAATTGCTAGAGAAAGATATCAAGGACAAGGAACAACATTACTTAATAAGGAACAAGTTGATGCTTTCGGTTATGAAAGTACAATTCGTTATTGTCAAAAATGTACAAATCATTGTATGTTAACAGTTTCTTCATTTAATGATGGTAGTGAACATATCAGTGGAAACAGATGTGAAAGAGGAGCAAACTTACCTCCTAAATCAAAACAATTACCAAACTTATATGATTATAAATATCGTCGAGTTTTCAATTATCGTTCATTAACGGCTAAAGAAGCAAAACGTGGAACAGTAGGAATTCCTCGTGTTTTAAATATGTATGAAAACTATCCTTTCTGGCATACATTATTTACTGATTTAAAATTCAGAGTAGTCTTATCACCACGTTCAAGTAAAAAAATCTATGAAAAAGGAATTGAATCTATTCCATCAGAAAGTGTATGTTATCCAGCTAAATTATCACACGGACATATTGAAAGCTTAATTGAAAAAGGAATTAAATATATTTTCTATCCTTCAGTTGCTTATGAAAGAAAAGAAAATGTTACTCAAGGAAATCATTACAACTGTCCAGTCGTAACTTCTTATCCAGAAGTTATTAGAAATAACGTAGATAACTTAGAAATAAATGAAATCATCTTTAGAAATCCATTCATAGATTTAAGTAATCGTAAAACAATGTTTACAAACTTAAAAGATGAATTTAAATCATTTGGTATTAGTGATAAAGAATTAAAAGCAGCGATTGAACATGCTTATGAAGAATTACAACAATGTCGTTTAGATATCCAAGGAGAAGGAGAAAAAGTCCTTGCTTACTTAAAAGAAAATAATATGACAGGGGTTGTTTTATCAGGTAGGCCATATCATGTCGATCCAGAAATCAACCATGGATTAGCTGATTTAATTACTGGTGAAGGCATGGCTGTTTTAACAGAAGACAGTGTTTGTCACTTAGATAAAGAATTAGAAGAATTACGTGTTGTGGATCAATGGACATATCACTCAAGAATGTACCATGCAGCATCCTTTGTTTCATCTCAACCAAACTTACAATTAATTCAATTAACATCATTTGGTTGTGGATTAGATGCTGTTACGGCTGATCAAGTGGCAGAAATCTTAAATGCGAGAAATAAAATCTATACACTTATTAAAATTGATGAAGGAAGTAACTTAGGAGCAATCCGTATTCGTATCCGTTCATTAAAAGCAACAATTGATAAACAAGAAAATAAAGAAATTGATTTATCTAAAAAATATAAACCAGTCAAAGTACCATTCACTAAAGAAATGAAAGATGATCGTTGGACAATCCTTTGTCCACAAATGTCACCAATCCATTTCCAATTTGTTGAAAAGGCAATGCAAGAAAGTGGTTATAACTTAAAAGTTTTACCATCAGTAGATAAAGGAGCTACAGAAGCAGGATTAAAATATGTTAATAATGATGCATGTTACCCAAGTATCCTTGTCGCTGGACAAATGATGGAAGCTTTAACAAGTGGTGAATATGATGTCAACAAAACAGCCTTGATCATTTCTCAAACAGGTGGTGGATGTCGTGCGACAAACTATATCGGATTTATCCGTAAAGCTTTAAAAGATGCTGGTTTAGAACAAGTACCAGTAATTAGTGCCAATTTACAAGGTATCGAATCAAACCCAGGATTTAAAATTACCTACCCACTTGCAAAGAAAGTTATTATCGGTGCAATGTATGGAGATTTATTCATGAGAGTCCTTTATCGTGTAAGACCATATGAAAAAGAAAAAGGAAGTGCCAATAGACTTTACCAATCATGGGTAGAAAAATGTATGAAAAATATTGAAACAGGTAGCATGAAAGAATTTAAGAAAAATGTTTATCAAATCGTAAAAGATTTTGATGAATTACCTTTATTGGATATCAAGAAACCAAGAGTTGGTTTAGTAGGAGAAATCCTTGTTAAATTCCATCCAACTGCTAATAATCAAATTGTTGATATTATTGAAAGAGAAGGTGGAGAAGCGGTTATGCCAGATTTAATTGATTTCTTCCAATATTGTTTCTATTCAACAACATTTGAAAGAAAACATTTCAATGCGACAGCTAAAGCTACTAAGCTATGTGAATTCACAGTTAAAGCCGTTGATTTCTTAAGAAAAGATATGATCAAAGCTTTAGAAAAATCAAAACGTTTTGCTCCACCAGCTTCTATTGAACATCTTGCTGATAAAGCTAAAGAAGTTGTTTCGATTGGTAACCAAACAGGTGAAGGTTGGTTCTTAACTGGTGAAATGATTGAACTTATTGAAAGTGGAGCACCAAATATTGTATGTATGCAACCATTTGGATGTTTACCAAACCATGTTACAGGTAAAGGTGCTATTAAGGCTTTAAGAAAGAAATATCCTCAAAGTAACATTGTAGCTGTTGACTATGATCCAGGAGCTAGTGAAGTTAACCAATTAAATCGTATTAAATTAATGCTTTCAACAGCTTTTAAAAATTTAGATAAATAAAAAATAGTGGTTCGTATGAACCACTATTTTACTACCTTTATATTTTGACAAGATTGCAAGTTGATAACATGATATTTGTTTTATTGATTGAATAATGATTTTTAATTGAACAGATAATCAAACTATCACGGCTTTCTTTATAGGATAATGTTTCACATTCAGCAAGAGAAAGCATAAAGTTTGTTTTCTTTAAATCAATATTTAAAACTAAACTCATTTGAATAAGATCATCTCTTTGAGGTTGAATTTTTCCATTAAGAATACCATTCAAAGTATTTTCATCAATTTTTGTTTCATTATATAACTTGATTGTAGGAATACAGTAATATCCTAATAAAGCATAAAAATAAGTTAAAAAATCTAAATCTGGAAATTCGTGTTTTACTTCATCAATATTGGCACATGTATCAACAAGCATAAATAATCTATCGGCATTCATCATATCACCTACTTATTATAATTTTAACCCCTTTTAAATCATTGAACAAGTTTAAAAATATTTATTTTACTAATAATATTTTATAATAATAGTTTTAAAAAGATTGTAGAAAAAAAGAAGTAAAAAAAGGATATAAAATCTAAATAATTTGCATAAAATAGTATAAAAGAGTATGATATGAATAAGAAGGGGATGTTTATTATGTGCTTAGGATTATTAATGATGCTCTTGGCAGGTAGTGTAGTTTATTTTGGTAAGAGTTATTTTGAATATAAATTGAGGGAAGAGTAATCTAGCATTCGCTAGATTATTTTTTTTAAAATGAAAAAACTGATTAGTCTACTTGTATTATTTTTATTATGTGGATGTTTTCCACAATCTTACCAAAGCATAGAAAATAAATTTAAACAAGACCAATGTTTTAAATATCATTATCAGCTTTTAAATAAAAAACAAAAACAACTCTATCAAATAATTTATAATATTGCTTATACAAGAAAACAAAATATTTATATTAAAGAAAAAGAGATAGATAAAGTAAGTAAAATTGTTAATGCGGTTTTAAAGGATCATCCAGAGTTATTTTATATTAAGGAATGGTCTCTTAATACAAAAGGTCTTTTTAATTTTGAATATAGTATGAAAGAAAAAGAAATTCTTAAAGATCAAAAAAGGATAAAGAAAATTGTCAAACAACTAAAAGAGGATACACAAGATTTAAAATCCTATCAAAAAATAAAATATATTTATGATGACGTTATTACTCATTGTAAGTATAATGAACAAGCAAAATATAACCAAGAAATAATCAGTGTTCTTATTAATCATCAATCAGTTTGTAGTGGTTATGCAAAAACAATGCAATATCTACTCAATCAATTGCATTTTAAAGCAACATTTTTAACAGGGAAAACAATAAAAGGAAGAAGAGACAAACATGCAATAAATATGATAAAATATGACAATGATTATTATTATATAGATGCAACCTGGGGTGATTTAGTATTAGATGGTGAGGAAATCATCAATAATAATTATTTGATGTTTGATAGTCAAACAATGAAACAAATGTATGATTTAGATGATCATTATAAAATAACTAAAAATGATAAACATACTTATTTTAAAGAAGAAGGGTTGTATTTTGATTTATATCAATTAAATACTTTAAAAGCTAAAATAAATAAAAATCAAAGAGAATGTTATTTGCAATTTTCAAATGAAGTATATAATGATGCTAAAGAAAGATTAACAAAAAAAGGAGATGCCTATCGTTTAATAGAAGGGGTAGATCATATTCAATATATCACGAATGATCAATTGAAGACGATTTATTTAAAATGGTAAAGTTATGAAAAGAATTAATGAAATAGTAGTTGTTGAAGGAAAAACAGATAGTCAATTATTAAAAGAATTATATGATGTTGATACTATTGAAACACATGGACTAGGATTAGATGAAAAAACATTAGAACTTATTAAAGAAGCTAGTAAGACAAGAGGAGTTATTGTCTTAACAGATCCAGATTATCCAGGATTAAAGATTAGAAATCAAGTAGAAAAATATGTACAAAATTGTAAACATGCTTTTGTTGATAGAAAAGATGCTATTGGTAGAAAGAAATTAGGTATTGCTGAAGCAAATAAAGAAGCTGTAAAGAAAGCAATTGAAAATGTTGTTACATTTTCAAATCAAGAAGAAAGTATTTCTTGGAAAGAGTTTTTAGAATTAGATATTATTGGAGATAAAAAGAAAAGATTAAAGGTTTATGATTTATTTCATTTAGGATATGGCAATGCAAAGACTTTGTTTAAAAGATTAAATATGGTGGGTATTTCCAGGGAAATGATAGAGAAGGAGTTAGAGAATGAAGGATATAGCGACTAAAAGTACAACTCAATATATATTAGATAAATATGATTTATATCCTAAAAAGAAATATGGGCAAAACTTTTTAATTGATCCTCATGTCGTAGAAAAAATCGTTCGTTGTTCAAGTGTTAATGAAAAATGTGCAGTGATTGAAGTAGGACCTGGAATTGGTGCTTTAACTCAAGTATTAGCACGTTATGCAGGATATGTAAGAAGCTATGAAATAGATACACGTTTTAAAGGAGTCTATGAAGAGTTTTTAAATCAGGAAAATATTGAGATTGTTTTTGAAGATTTTTTAAAAGTAAATTTAGAGGATTTAATGACTTTAAAGGATAAGTATGAAAAAGTTATTTTAGTAGCTAATTTGCCTTATTATATTACAACTCAAATTATTGAAAAGGTTTTAACTGAAAGTAAAGTTATTGATGAAATTGTCGTGATGGTACAAAAAGAAGTGGCTTTAAAATATACAAGCGATTATAAAAGTCCACTGATGTATATGATTGAAGATATGGGTAAAATTGAATATATGTTTACAGTAAGTCAAAATGTTTTTATTCCTGCACCTCATATTGATAGTGCTATTTTAAAGATTACAATTAATAAGGAAGCTAATTTAGATTTATATAAAGTATTAAATAGTGCTTTTAAACAAAGAAGAAAAACGATTTATAATAATTTAAAACAAGAATATCAAAATGCATTAGATGTTTTAAATGAAAATCAAATAGATCAAAAATTAAGATGTGAACAACTTACATTAGAAGATTATCAGGCTATCACAAAATCATTATATAAACATACTATATAATGGTGATAGAATGAAGATAGGTGATATTGTAAGTAGAAAAAAATATCATCAAGATATTATTTTTGAAGTCATTGATATACAAGAAAATATTTGTTATTTAAGAGGAATAGAGTATCGTTTGATTGCGGATAGTGAAATAGATGATTTAGAGCTTGTTCAAGAGAAAAGAGTAATAGAAGATGTACATTTACCACAAGAAAAATGTTTAAAGGGAAGTGTTTTACATTTAGATGGAGATCCTTCTTATTTAAAGATGTGTATGAAAAAATATCAAGAATATGGTATTAGAGCATATGGTTATTATTTTAAAGAAGAAGAGTTTGCTAGTAAAATAACCAACCTATTAAAAAAACATAATCCACATCTTTTAGTCATTACAGGACATGATGCTTTGAAAAAAAATGGACATAAAAGAAATAGTCAAGATTATTTGCACAGTTTAGATTTTGTAGAAGCAATCAAAAAGGCTAGAGAATATCAACCCGACAAAGATGCATTAGTAATCTTTGCAGGAGCGTGTCAGTCATACTATGAACTTCTAGTAGCGAGTGGTGCTAACTTTGCATCAAGTCCTTCAAGAAAAAATATTCATGCGTTAGATCCTGTTATTATCACAACTCAAATCGCAAGTACAAATATTAAAGAGTATGTTGATTTAGAAAAAGTTATAGAGAAAACCTCTTTTAAACAATTAGGTGTTGGTGGAATTGATACAAGAGGGGTTGCCAGAAATTTGTATCCGAGGTAATGAAAAATGAAAGTAAGAGCATATGCAAAAGTAAATTTAGCGTTAGATGTTGTAAGAAAAAGAGAAGATGGATATCATGATTTAGAAATGATCATGGCACCTATTACTTTACATGATCTCATTTATATTAATGTCATTGATGAAGGAATTGAAATTGAGTCAAATAGTAAGATTGTTCCTACCGATCAAAGAAATATTATGTATAAAGTTGCACAATTGATGCAAGAAAGATATGGATTAAAAAAAGGTGTTAAGATCTTTGTCTATAAGCATATTCCAACGCAAGCAGGATTAGCTGGTGGAAGTGCTGATGGAGCAGCAGTTATTAAAGCCATGAATAAATTATTTCATTTAAATTTATCTTATGAAGAAATGGCTGCTTTAGGAAAAGAAGTAGGAGCAGATATTCCATTTTGTATTTATGAAAAAACAGCTTTTGTTGAAGGTGTTGGTGAAAAACTACAATTTATTGATGAACCTTTTGAAGCTTATTTATTACTTGTAAAACCTAAAAAAGGTGTTTCAACTCAAAAAGCATTTACTTCATTAGATTTATCTAAAGTAAAACATCAAGATTGCAGAAAGATGAAAAAAGGAATTGAAATGAATGATTATCAAGCAGTTATTGATAATCTACAAAATACATTAGAACTTCCTTCTATTAAAATGGTGCCACAAATTAAAGAAATCAAAAAAGAAATGATGAAGTTAGGTTTTGATGGAGCTTTAATGTCAGGAAGTGGTTCATGTGTATTTGGTATTACTAGAAATCAAGAAATTATGAATAAAGGATATGAATTCTTTAGAAAACGTTATTTTTTTGTTAGAAAATCGAAAATTTTAAACAAGGAAGAAAATCTGTGATAAGATTTTCTTTTTTTGAAAAGATGTAGGAATTTGCAATAAATTGTCTTATTCATCTTTAATTATGAGTTATATTTTGTTAGAATGACGTCGTAGAGGGGTGTGACGATGAAAACTTACGCAGTAGTAATGGCTGCCGGGAAAGGTACAAGAATGAAATCCGACAAGCCTAAAGTAGTACATGAAGTTTTATATAAACCGATGGTTTGTCATATCGTTGATGAATTAAAAGGTTTAGGTGTTGATGGTATTTATGTTATTGTTGGACATAAAGCTGAAGAAGTCATGAAACTTGTTGATGGTGTTGAGTTCGTAATGCAAAAAGAACAATTAGGAACTGGACATGCATTGATGCAAGCAAAAGATGTTTTAGGAGATAAAGAAGGAACAACTATTGTTTTAAATGGTGATGCACCATTAATTACTAAAGAAACATTACAAGGGTTAATTCAATATCATAATGAACATCAAATGAAAGGAACAGTCATGACATGTGATTGTGACTTAAATAAGAAATTTGGTCGTATTATTAGAGAAAATGATCAAGTTAAAGGTATTGTTGAGTATAAAGATTGTACAGATGAACAAAGAAATATTTCTGAAATGAATGTTGGAGAATATTGTTTTGATAATGCTGCTTTATTTAAAGCATTAGAATCAGTAACAAATAACAATGCTCAAAATGAATACTATATTACAGATGTAATTGAAATTATGAATCATCAAAACTTAAATGTTGGTGGTTATAAAATTGATGACTTATCAGAAGTTGGTGGAATTAATGATAAGTTTGAATTACAAGAAGCAACAAAACAATTACAATATCGTATTAATAAAAAACATCTATTAGATGGTGTAAATATTGTAGATATGACAAATACTTATATTGGTAGAGATGTAGTGATTGGTCATGATACAACAATTGAACCAGGATGTATTATTAAAGGAAAAACAGTGATTGGTAATGGATGTCATATTGGACCTTATTGTGAATTTGATAATGTAGAAATCAAAGATAATGTAGAAATTAAATTCTCTGTTATTGCTGATTCGATTATTGAAAACGGTGTTGATATCGGGCCATATGCAAGACTTAGAAATCATTGTCATATCTTAGAAAATGTCCACATGGGTAACTTTGTAGAAATGAAAAAAGCAACTTTTGGTAAAGGAAGTAAAGCTGCGCACTTAAGCTATATTGGAGATGCGACAGTTGGTGAAAACGTAAATATTGGCTGCGGTACTATTACTAGCAACTATGATGGAAAAAATAAATTCCAAACAGTAATTGAAGACAACGTTTTCGTTGGCTGCAATTCTAATTTAGTTGCTCCTGTAACTGTTGGTAAAAATGCATTTATTGCTGCTGGATCAACAATTACAGATGAAGTTCATGAAGATGCTTTTGCAATTGCTAGAAGTAGACAAGTGAACAAAGAAGGTTATAGTAAAGTATTAGAAGAAAAAAGAAATAAAATAGGAAAATAGGGGTAAAAGAAAAAATGAAAAACAAAATTACAGTATTTGCTTTATCATCATCAGTAGAATTAGCACAAGACATTTGTGATAATTTAGGTTGTGAAATGGGAAAATCAAAAGTTCACCATTTCGCTGATGGAGAAATCTTAGTTGAAATTGATGAATCAGTTCGTGGAAAAGATGTTTTCATTGTCCAATCAACATCTAATCCTGTTACTGAAAACTTAATGGAAATCTTAGTTTTAGCAGATGCCTTAAAAAGAGCATCAGCTGGAGAAATTACAGCTATCATGCCATACTTTGGATATGCTAGACAAGATAGAAAAGCAAAACCTAGACAACCAATTACATCTAAATTAGTTGCTGATTTATTAACAACTGCTGGTGTTAATCGTGTTGTAACAATTGATTTACATGCTGCACAAATTCAAGGATTCTTCAATATTCCTGTAGATGATATGCAAGCATTACCATTAATCTGTAATTATTTCAAAAATAAAAACTTAGATGATATTTGTGTTGTTTCTCCAGACCATGGTGGAGCAACTCGTGCTCGTAAAATGGCAGTTGCTTTAGATTGTCCAGTAGCTATCATTGATAAAAGAAGACCAAAACCTAACGTTGCTGAAATCATGGGTGTTTTAGGTGATGTTGAAGGTAAAAACTGTGTCATGATTGATGATATGATCGATACAGGTGGAACTATTGTAGCAGGTATTGATATGTTACTTGAAAAAGGTGCAAAAAATGTTTTCGTTGCTTGTACACACCCAGTATTCTCAGGACCAGCTGTTGAAAGATTGAAAAACTGTTCAGCTAAAGAAGTCGTTGTTACAGATACAATTATTTTACCTAAAGAAAAACATTTCGATAAATTAAAAGTTGTTTCAGTAGCATCATTACTTGCTAAAACAATTGAAAGTATTGAAAATAATTTACCAGTAAGTGATGTTTTCCAAGAATTTGATTTCGAAAAATAATATAAAAAATAAAAGTCTTCCTTTGATGGAAGGCTTTTTTGTTTCACGTGTAAAACATTTATAAATTGAGATAAAATCATGATAATAAGACTAAAAATACTCATTTTGTTACAGATATGAAACAAAATTAGACATTGAAAAATAAAAGAGGCATGTTAAACTCTCTTTGGTTAGCAAAGACTAACTTTATAGGAGGAAAAAATGAAAAAATTATTAAAGATAACACTTGCTTTAATGATGGCTTTAGGATTACAACTGACATCATTAAATGCAGTCAACGCATTAAATAGTGATTTATCAAAAGTAGGAACTTATCAAATTCCTATAAAAAGCTTAACAAGTAGTGCACCAATGCCAGTAGTAAAAAAAGCCTTTGCTGGTGCCTTTGGTGATACATTAGAAGTAACTGTTGATCAAGATGGTAAAATGCAAGCAGTTGCTACATTACAAAATATGGTTATTAACATGGGATCAGAATATTATGCAAATGTTTTAACAATTGCTAATGGAACAACTCTTTCAACAAAAGTAGAAAAGTCTACACAAGGAATGGGTGGAGAAACATTAGAAGTAGAAGTACCAGAAAAAATTTCTTTTGAATTACCTCAATTAGATGAAAATAATTCAACAGTTTTATCAATTACAGTTGATTTTATGAATTATTTTATGGGACAAGGAAAGGATTATCCAACAAATGTAACTTTAACATTAGATTTAGATAATGCAAAAGAATTACAAAAAGAATATGTTTTAGAAGATGGTACATATGACGTTCCTGTAAATGTTTTAAAAGAAAATAGCGATGATCAATCAATGGCAGCACAAGCTGTTGAATCAGCACAAATCACTGTTCAAAACAATGAAGTTGTTGTTACTTTAAAATTAAAAGAAATGACAATGTATGGACAAACTGCTTCTGTTGATAAAATGGAATATCAATTAAAATATGGAACATATAAAGAAGCAACTGTTATTGAGGAAGAAGATGGACATCCAAAAAAAGTACAATTCAAATTAGATGAAAATAAAGAACTTACAAATGTTAAGTTTTATTATGGTGGAAGCTCAAGAGGTGCTATTGCAAGATTACAATTAAAATTAGATGGTCTAACAAAAGTTGATCCTACACCAGAAACACCAAAAGATGATGAAGATAAAAAAGATGAAGAAAATACTTCTCGTTTTACAAAAGATGGAACATATAGTGTAGATGTTGCTTTATGGAATGCTACAAGTGATAAAGAATCAATGGCAGCTTCTGCTATCGATTCAAAAGCAAACATTATTGTTAAAGATGGTAAAGCAACAATGTATCTTTCAACAAAAGAAATGTCATTTGGAAGTATTAAAGCAAGTTTACAAGAATTCTATATTGGAAGTGAACAAGAAGATTATAAAAATCATGGTGCTACAATCATTGAAAAAGATGCACAAGGGAATCCAACATTATGGGCCTTTGAATTACCTCATGAAAATGAATATATCAATGTAATGATGAATCCACATGTTGCTATGATGGGAAATATGGATTTAGCAGCAAGATTAAAAATTGATTATACTACTTTAACATATGTTTCAGATAAAACAGAATTAGAACCAAATACTAAAAAAGATGATCAACAAGAAAATACAAATAAAGATCAAACAGCAAATAAAGAGAATCAAATAATTGAAAATCAATCAGTTAAAACAGGTGATCAAACATCTATTCAGTTATTCATGACATTATTTATTATTTCTATAACAATGATTGGATTTATTTTAAGAAAGAAACACGAGGTATAAAAATGCCTCATGTTTTTATGGAGAAACTATGAAAAAAATATTACAAATAAATATCATTTTAATGATGCTATTCATGTTTATTTCACCAGTTAGTGCTTTAAATGATGGGGCATATCTTGTTAGTCGTTCTACAAGTTATACCAATCCTCTTACCGGTAAAACAGAAGACGGAGGAGAAAATATTGCTTTAGGTGAAAGTATGGTAAGTAATATTGTCGAAAGTCAATTATTGGTTGAACAAATTAATGGAAAGTATTATATCACTGTTGGTTTAGGGTTAGCTTCTAATGTCAGCAATGTACGATTTAAAGTGATGACATCAAGTGGATCAATGAGTTCAGTTTCAGCAACTAAAACTGGAAGTAGTAGTGCTAATGGAGATACTGTTAATCATTATAGATTACAAGTCAGTTCTTTGGAACTTTATATAAGTCCTATTATGTATGTAAATCCAATGGGAAGAGATGTACAGTTTTTTATTAAACCTAATATTTCCTCGGCAATAGCAGGAACAGGAATTTATAACAGTCAAATGATCCCTCAAAATACAGAAACCTCAACAAGTCAAAATACACAAACAAATACATCTAAATCAACAACAAATCAAACAACTCAAGAAGAAACAACTGAGGAAACACAAACACCAGAAACTACTGAAATTCAACAAGCAATAGTAGGAACAATTACAAAAGAATCACTTATGGAAAATGCGACAGGATTAAGTAATCACATTATTAATTCAAAAGGAAAAGTCGATAAAAAATTAGAACTAACAGTTAAAAATTTAAAACAAACAACGAAGGAAAGTACAACTAAAAAAGATAATACATTACTTATTGTAGGAATATGTATCGTATTTATTTTAGGAGGAATATTCTATGTTAAAAAAATTAAAAAATAGTTTAGTATTTATCTGTTTAATATCTTTATTAACAGGATGTGTCAATCAAAATCAAGAAGTAACAAGTAATCAAGAAATTACAGTTGCTGCTACTTCTATTGCTGTTACAGAAATTTTAAATCAATTAAATATACCAGCTAAACAAGTTGTAGGAATTCCTCAAAGTGATAGTTATACAGTTCCTAAAAAATATCAAAAAACAACAAAGATTGGTAATGCAATGACACCAGATATGGAAAAAATATCTACATTGAAACCTGATTTAATTTTAAGTCCTAATTCATTAGAAAGTGATCTTTCAAGTAAATATGAAAAAATCAAAATCAGTTCAAGTTTTTTAAATCTTAAAAACTTATCGGGAATGTATAAGAGTATTGAAGAATTAGGAAAATTATTTAATAAAGAAAAACAAGCTAAAAAGCTTGTTGATGAGTATGTTGACTATATGATTTCTTTTAGAGAAAAATATCAAAATAATGTGAGTCCACGTGTTTTAATCTTAATGGGACTTCCAGGAGGAAGTTATGTTGTAGCAACTGAATCAAGTTATGTTGGAGATTTAGTAAGATTAGCAGGTGGAACAAATATTTATGGTGATGGAGAAGGAAAAGATTTTGTTAATGTCAGTGTAGAAGATATGTTAAAACAAAATCCTGATATTATTTTAAGAACATCTCATGCCATGCCAAAACAAGTTATGGAGTATTTTCAACAAGAGTTTTCGAATAATCAAACTTGGCAACAATTTGATGCTGTTAAGAATAATAAAGTATATGATTTAAATAATGAATATTTTGGAATGAGTGCTAATTTTAATTATCAAAAAGGATTAGAAACATTAGAAGGAATTTTATATGAAAACAATTAAAAAGCATCCCTTATTGTTTATATTATCTTTATTTATCTTATTATGTATTTCATTCTTTATAGCAATTAATACAGGAACGATCAAAGTCTCATTTATTCAATTATTAAAAGGACTCTTTGTAGAATATAACAAAGATGTTGCAAGTATCTATCAAATACGTTTTCCTCGTGTCATTGTTACTATGCTTGTAGGATGTGCACTTGCTTTAGCAGGTTTATTATTTCAAGTAGTACTAAAGAATCCTTTAGCAGATCCAGGTATTATTGGAATCAGTGCAGGAGCACAATTAGTTAGTTTATTAGTAGGTATCTTTTTACCTGATTTATATACCATCAAACCATTGTTAACATGTTTAGGAGGATTAATAACATTTATATTGATTTATAGTTTATCTTGGAAATCAGGTTTAAAGACGACAAGAATTATTCTTGTCGGTGTGGCTATTCATTATACGATAACAGCAATCATTTCATTTATTGAAAGTATTTCTTCATCTATTTCATCATCGGTAGGTTCTGTTATTTTATATACCTGGAATGATGTTCAATTATTGATGATTTATATTTTACCTATTTTAATTATTTTATGCTGTCTTACAAAAGCATGTGATTTATTAGGATTAGAAGATCGTACATTATTATCTTTAGGAATAAATGTTAATCTTTATCGCCTTATTCTTTCTTTATTAGCAGTTATTTTATGTAGTGTTTCAGTAGCAATTTCAGGCATTTTAAGTTTTGTAGGTTTACTTGTTCCTCATCTTGCACGTTTATTTGTAGGAAATAAACATTGTTATTTAATACCGACAAGTGGCTTCTTGGGAGCTCTTGTTCTTTTAATAGCTGATACCCTAGGGCGAGTCATTATTGCTCCTTATGAAATTGCTCCAGCTATTTTAATGGCTTTAATTGGAGGACCATTATTTATTGTTTTATTAAAAAGGAGTTCAGTGCATGAAAGTTAAAAATCTCTCTTTTAGTTATAATCAAAAATCATTTATTAAAGATTTAAATATAGAATTTAAAGAAAACCAAATAACGACAATTATTGGATCGAATGGTAGTGGTAAATCGACTTTACTTATGTTATTAAGTCGTATCTATAAACCACAAACAGGCTTTATAGAAATTAATCAACAAGATATACAAAATTATAAAATAAAAGAATTCGCACAAAAGGTTGCTGTTGTTCATCAAAAAAATCAAATCTATGGAGATCAAGATGTAAAAACAATTGTGGGTTATGGAAGATTACCTTATCTTCATTATTCACAAAAGTTAACAGCTAAAGATTATGAAATCATTGATTGGGCCTTAGAGGTAACTCATTTAAAAGAATATCAAAATAGAACATTAAAAAGCTTATCTGGAGGTCAACAACAACGTGTTTGGATAGCTATGGCTTTAGCACAAAAAACACCTTATCTTTTATTGGATGAACCAACAACCTATTTAGATATTAGATATCAATTAGAATTACTAAGATTACTCAAAGAAATCAATCAAAAATATAAAATAACAATTATTATGGTTTTACATGATATCAATCAAGCAATTCAATATTCAGATCATATCATTGGTATGAAACAAGGTCAAATTATTGTTGAAGGAAAAGCAAAAGATATTATGAATCAAGAAGTTATAAAAAAGATATATGGGATAGATTTACAAACAATGATCATCAATGATCAAACCTATGTACTTACAGTCTAAGGGCATGAGCCCTTTTTTTCTTGACACTTATAAGAGAATGTTATATTCTTATATCATACTAATTCGATATGAAATAAATAAATTGGTACAAAATAAAATTGGGGGAATAAAAAATGGAAAGAATTACAAGTTTTAGTGTTGATCATCGTAAACTTACAAAAGGAGTCTATGTATCAAGAATTGATGGGAATTTGATTACATATGATATTCGTATGACACAACCAAATGTTGAGCCTGCTTTAAAACCAGAAGCAGCACATACGATTGAACATATTGGAGCAACATTACTTAGAAATGGAAAATATAAAGATCAAGTGATTTATTTTGGACCAATGGGCTGTATGACAGGCTTTTATTTAATTGTAAGAGATTTAGACTTAGAAGTGATTAAAGAAGTCATTAAAGATGTTTACACACAAATTGCTTCATGGGATCAAGAAATTCCTGGAGCTAAGGAAGAAGAATGTGGAAATTACACATTTATGGATTTAGAAGCAGCTAAAAAAGCAGCTGATTATTTTGTAAACAGTAAATGGGAACATGAATATCATCTATTATAAAAGGGGAAAAACAATGAAAAAATTAGGGATTCGATTACTTGCACTTACCTTACTAGCAACTGTAACAACAGGATGTGCATCATCTAAACAAGAAAATACATGGGATAAAATTAAAGAAAAGAAAGAAATCGTGATTGGAACAGAAGGAACATTTGCTCCTTTCTCTTATCATGATGATAATGATAATTTAGTAGGTTATGATGTTGAAGTATCAAGAGCACTTGCTAAAGAATTAGGAGTCAAAGTTAAATTTGTAGAAGTTAAATGGGATAGTTTAATTGCAGGACTTGATTCAGATAAATATGATTTAGTAACTAACCAAGTGGCTATTACAGCTGAAAGAAAGAAAAAATATGATTTTTCAATTCCACATACATATTCTTATCCAGCAATTATCACTAAAAAAGATAATACAGAAATCACTAAAATGAGTGATATCAAAGGACGTAAATTTTCACAAACAGGAAGTAGTAACTTTTCTAAAATTGTAGAAAAATATAAAGGTGAAATTGTTGCGACAAATGATTGGAATGAAAATGTAAGCTTAGTAGAACAAGGACGTGTTGATGGTACTGTTAATGATACTTTAGCTTATTATGATTTAGTGAATAAAAAACCAGGTACTGATTTAAAAATTGCAGCACAAGGTAAAGAAGTGAGTGAACAAGCATTTATCTTTAATAAAGGACAAGATGATTTAAAGAAGAATGTTGATAAAGCATTAAAATCATTAAAGAAATCAGGTAAATTAGCTGAAATTAGTAATAAATATTTTAAAACGGATGTATCACATAAATGAGTTCAAGAGTTATCGAAATAATTACGAGTTCATTTACTAAATTACTGATACCAGGTCTTGTTTATACAATACCTATTACCTTGATTTCTTTTGCTATTGGATTATTAATAGCTATTGTGACAGCCTTAATAAGAATTAAAAAAATAAAAGTATTATCACAAATTATTCAATTTTATGTATGGATTTTTAGAGGAACACCATTACTTGTACAACTCTTTATTATCTATTATGGATTACCAAGTGTAGGCATTGTCTTAGAAGCATTTCCTGCAGCCATTATAACTTTTTCTTTAAATGTAGGAGCTTATAGTAGTGAAACGGTAAGAGGAGCTATTTTATCTGTTGATAAAAGACAATTAGAAGCCTGCTATTCGGTAGGTATGACATACTTCCAAAGTATGTATCATATTATTTTACCACAAGCTTTAAAGATTGCGATTCCACCATTATTCAACTCTTTAATTGCTTTAGTAAAAGATACATCACTTGCTGCTAATATTACAGTTGCTGAAATGTTTATGGCAGCTCAACGTATTGTTGCCAATACATATGAACCATTAGTTCTTTATATTGAAGTTGCTATTATCTATTTAGCATTTAGTACAATTTTAACGTATGTACAACATTTTATTGAAAGACGTCTACAAATAAGTGAGGTGTAACCATGATTGAAGTAAAAGATTTACATAAAACATTTAAACAACAAGAAGTTTTAAAAGGAATCTCTTTTAAAGTAGAAAAAGGAGAAACTGTTTCAATTATTGGACCTTCAGGATCAGGAAAATCAACTTTACTTAGATGTTTAAACCTTTTAGAAGTTCCTGAAAAAGGAAAAGTAAAAATAGGTGAAGTTGGATATGATGCTACTCATATAACTAAAGAAGAGCTTGCTTTAAGAAAAGTCACAGCTATGGTTTTCCAAGAATACAATTTATTTGCAAATAAAACAATTATTGAAAATATTACAACACCTTTAACGGTTGTAAAAAAAATGACAAAAGAAAAAGCACTTGTCATTGCTAGAGAACAACTCAAAAAAGTTGGTTTATCAGATAAAGAAGATCGTTATCCAACTCAACTATCAGGAGGACAACAACAACGTGTGGCTATTGCTAGAGCATTAGCGTTAAATCCACAAGTTATTCTCTTTGATGAACCAACAAGTGCTTTAGATCCAGAACTTGTACAAGAAGTTTTAAAAGTTATTAAAAGCGTCGCTGATGAAAACATTACAATGATTATTGTTACACATGAAATGTCTTTTGCACATCAAATATCAGATAAAGTGATTTTTATGGATCAAGGACAAATTGTTGAAAGTGGCACAGCTAAACAAATATTTGATCATCCTCAAATGCCAAGGACACAACAGTTTCTAGCAAGATATCGAGGAGATACAGATTATATTATTTAAAAAGTCATGGTTTATCCATGACTTTTATGCATCTCTAACATATACTATTTTATTCTTTTTTAAATCTTTAATGATTATTTTAATTTCTTTAATTTTTTTAGTGCTATCTGTTATATAAGATAAATATTTTCCATCTATTGATATTTTTAATGAATATACTTTTTCTTTTGTTAATAAAGTACTTTTTTTATAAGTGAAATCATACATAAATAAACCATCATTTTGGGTGTAATATAGTTTATCTTTATATATATCACTATTTTCAATTTGTTCATTAAATAGAATTTGATTATCACAATATAACTTATCATCTTGAATATTGTGTAAATAGAGATGATTATTTTTTATATAGAAATAATCACATAATGGAGTATCTAATTTTTCTTTTTTAAATGTATCTAGAGATATTTTAATGATTGTATAATCATCTTGTAGAAAATAAAGATATTGATGATAAATAGAATAATGGTTTGTTAATTTTCCTTTATAAACAACTTTATTATTTTGATTAGTTATTTTGTCACTATAAATAATATAATATCTATTCCTGTTACCAATAATACCTAATATATTCTTATCTGAAATAGGGATATGTTGTTGTTCTATATTCATAAAATTCTTTTGTAAAGAAGATAACTTTTTTAATTTAACATCTTGAAAATCATTGTTAATGAGATATAAATATTCACTTTCATCATCGTCAATAGTATAAAAAAAACCATCTTTTTGAGGAAATACATTAATTAAATTATTACTAGATTCGTAAAGATTTCTTACTAAAGAATACTCTTTCCAATCATTTTTATCTATTATCTTATTAGAAAAATAATAATATTCTTTATTTTCCGCAAAGTTAAGTTCATGATAACTATTGTATTGAAAACTAGATGAATTATTTTGATTACTTGAACAACCAGTTATTAATATTAATAAAGAAAGAAAAATCAAGTTCTTTCTTTTTCCTTTAAAAAAAGAAAGAAGAAAGAATATAAAGATAATAATCAATTCAATAATTGCTATATGAAAATCTATGCCTAACATTTTTTCACCATAACCTGCAAAATAGCGACCAGGAACAAGAAAACTAATAAAAGGAAAATAAAGAATATGTATACTATTTCCTAAGAAAGCTAAAGGAATATAGACGAAAATAAAAAGTACCAGCAAAATAAAGATATTAGAATGAATAAATTTTTTTAGTAAAATACTTAGACTACATAAAAGATAACTCGCTATATAGTAAAGAAATGTACAAAAGCATATAAATGTTATTAATGAAATATTTGGACAATTTTTTGAACACCAAGGAATATTAATTATTGAAAAATCTAATCTAGAAAAATGTTTAAAAATAAGTATTTTACCAATAGTCATTAAAATTAAAAATAATCCCCATATACAACTAAATACAAATATTTTACTCTTTTTAGCATTCTTAATACCATTAGATGTTGTTTTTTCATAAATCCATATATGATCATCTATTTCTTTTAAATAGATACTATAAATAAGAAAGAAAAGAAAGAGAATGATAATAAAATCTAGATTGTTAAAATTTAAACAATCAGTATACTTTGTATTAACTATTTCCTTATGTTGAGTATTTTTAATTTTTAAATAATATAAGTAGAAAGAATTTAATGCATCTTTTTTTAAAATATTAGAATTATTTTTTCTTTGTTTTTTTAGATATTCTTTTTGATTAATTTGATGATTTTGATATTCTTTTAAAATATCTTCATTATTCTCATAAGAATCTAATTCTTTTAGAATTTTTTTTTCTTTTGAATTATTTGGAATACCAGAGTATTTATCTATATATTGATCATAAATTTGTGTAGTAGTATCACGGTTTATTTTTGTTTGATGTAGATTTATATATAAAGTTGAGAAAGATGTAAAAAGTAAAATAAGAATAATGAGTAAACCTTTATTATTTTTAAAAAATAAACGAAAATATAATTTAATTAATTGATACATAATATCTCCTCTTAAATAGAAAATAGGTAAAAAAATTTAAATTTAAAATGATAAATGAAAATAATAAGGAACTCATAAAAATCCTTTGATTATAGATAGAATCATTTAAAGATGAAAAACTAATAATACTTAATAGATTGTTGTTATATAACTGAATTGAAATATAAATAATCAATATAGCAATAAAAAATCCTTTATATTCCTTGTTTAAAAAATGACAAAGAAATAAAAATAAATAAGAGAAAGATAAACACCCAACTAAACGAAAAAAATAATTACAAACAATATAAAAGAATATAGAAATATTATAGGGTTCATACATAAAATGAGATAATGCATAAAGTGGTTGAAATAAACCATTTTTCATTCCTAAAAAATAATAAATAAGATAACTTTCTATTAACAATAATAAAGAAGAAATAAACGTAAATAATAAGATCATTAATATCTTTGATATAAATATTTTTTTTATTTGTTTTCTAGAAATATAAAAATATAAATCTGTTTGTTTTTGTTTTTCATAGATGAATAATTTGATTACTAAGATAATACAAAATATCAGGGATAATAGATATTGAAAATCTTGATTCATAAAATTATTGATTAAGGTATAATCATAGTAGTAGCTAAGATTTCTATTTTTTAATCTTTTTTTAAGCATTATATTTTCTTTTTTCCATTTACTATTTTGAGTTTTTTTAATATTTTCATCTAGAATAGTGATTTTATTTTTAATTGAAGAATGATAATTGATTGTATATTCATAATCTTCTAATAAATTATTACTTATCTGTTCATCACCGAAAACATAACCTGAAAAAGTATTTTTAGACTTGTTTTTGGTATTATAGTTTCCATTATTTACTTGTTCTAACATCGTATTATGATAATTAACAAGCCAATCATATTTTTGTTGAGAAATAGGTCCTTGAATTATTTTTAATATTTTTCTTTTTCCTGTATTAATATCTCCATATATATTTTGATAATTGACATATATGATTTGTAAACTGTTTAAGATAAGTAAAAGAATAAATAGAACTTTAACTGATTTAGAACGTAATAACTTATATAATTCACCTTTTATCATAAACATCACCATAATAATAAAGATAAATATCTTCTAAATTTATTTCTTTACAATGTGGAAATAATTCATCTTTATGAGAAAAAAACTTAATTTTATAATCATCGTTAATAGGTACAATAGAAGAAACATGATATGTTTCTATATATTTTTGTAGATCTTTTTTTGAAACGATCGTTTCATAAAAGAATTGTTTTAATGATAATATTAATTCTTGTGGACTTTTAAAATCTAATAATTGTCCGTTTTTAAAGAATATAAGAGATTTAGCTAGATGATCCATATCTTGAATAATATGAGTAGAAATAATAATAATTTTATTTTTTGAAAGATTTCTTAAGAGATTTTTAAGTCTTAATCTTTCAATAGGGTCTAAACCTGTTGTAGGTTCATCTAATAATAAAATTTGAGGGTCATTTATGATTGCCTGAGCAATAGATAAACGTTGCTTCATTCCTCCAGATAATTTTTTAATCTTGATATATTTTTGATCATATAAATTAACTAATTTTAAAGTATGATCTATTTGGTTTTTATCAATTGATTTAAGTGCACAAATATATTCAAGAAATTCATTACAAGTAAGATCAACATATAAAGCAGGAGATTGAGGAACATATCCAAAGACATGATAAAAATCATCACTTAAAAACTTAACTTCATCAATTTCAATTGTTCCACTATCATTTTTAATAAGTCCACATAAAATACTTAAAAAAGTAGTTTTTCCTGCTCCATTAGGACCAATTAATCCATAGATTCCAGATGATAAATGTAAAGTAATATGATCTAATGCTTTTTTGTTTTTATAATACTTTGATAAATCATTTATATAAATATTCATTACTTTACCACCAATGAAGTACTTTCTTCTGGAAGATTACTTGAAAGAGGAATAGCAATAGCTTTTACATTTTTTGTTTTATTTCCTGGTTTATAGCTTAATACTGCACTTTTATTTTTAGGAAGTTCTATATGGTAGCTAGATACAGGTTTTAAATCTTCTAATACCCAAAGAATATAATTATCAGAAATACCACTCATTTTTATAGTAATAGGTTTATTTTTCTTAAAATTTCCTTCTAGATTATTAGGAAATTGAATAAGTAAATTATTATCAAAATAACCTTCTTCATCATGTTTTAATAAATCAGATGTATAATCAATTAAATCATAATTATTATTTAAATCTATAGGATTATTAGCAGTATCTTGATGAATATCAATAAAAGTAGTACCACAAGCCATCATATGTTGTTTATTAGTAAGTTGTTTAAGAGAATCAACAATTTCATAATCAGCTATTAAAAAAGCATGCATATAAAGATGATCACCTTTACTACCAGTATTAGGCATAATAGAAACATGCTCAGTTTTATTAGTGTCTTTTTTTCCTTTAAATGTGTAGACTAAACTTTCTTTATCTTCATGCTTAATCATTTGAGGAATACCATTAATAAATATCATTAAACCAAAATTTGCATCTCTACCTACAACTTCATAATCATAATTAATATCTACATCTTTACCATCAAAACTATAACCATCTTCAATATGATGCAATCCAAAACCTACTTTTAAATCAACTGTTTCTTGATTGTTATTCTTTTTGATTGTTATATTTTCTTGTTTGGTACTACATCCAACAAGTAAAAATATACAAAACATACTGAGTATTATTTTTTTCATTCTGTTACCTCTCTTCTTATAAAAGTAGTTTTCTCATTTTGTTTACCTATAATAAATAATTGATGATCAACATATTCAGCAAATAAAATATTATCTAGCTCATTAAAATCATATTTTACATTATTGAAAATAATATAAGGTTTCCAATCATCAACACTTCCTTTTTCTGTAATAATAATCTTTCCATTACTTAAATAACAATTTACAGAATTTTCATAATTAAGTCCTAAATCATTAAAACCATCATCATAATAAACAGCAATCTTATCCTTATTAGCACCATAACCTTCATCTTGATTATGAATAATACTTTTATCTTTAAAAGAACTTAAAGTAACTTGGGGACTATTATATAAACTATAAGTTTGATGATTTATATCTATTACCCCATAACATCCAGAAGTCTGTTGACCTTGTTTTAAATATGTTCCACCAGTATAAATAAGGGTTTTATCATTTGTGAAAGCTAATTCCCATATAGCATTTAATTTTCTAGGTGTATCATCTAAAGTAAGAACAGTGCTAACTAAGCGAGTATCTCTATCTAATAATAAAACACTTTCTGTATCATAATTCATTTTTACACATGAAATAAATTGACCAGATGATGAAACAGCTAAACTATCATATTCAAATTCATCAAAAAAATTATTTAAATCAATATGATTTTTAAGTTTATGATTTTGAAATAAGAATAAATTGTCTGTTAGTTGAATAGCATATATATCTTGAAGAACATGTATTTTAGCTTTATTAACAGGCCCATCAAAAATCATTGTGTTTAATAATTCTTTATTTTTTTCTATAGAATAATCATAAACATATGTTTGATTATTTTTTTTATAAACGAATATTAAATTATGATCTATGATTTTAAAATCAATGATTTCATATTTTGATAATTGTTGGTAATCTTGAGTTTTCTTAACTGTTTTTACTTTATGATTACTTGTGGTTTGACAACCACATAGTAATATGACTAAAAAAATGGTTATTATTTTTTTCATAGTTAACCTCATTATAGAAAATATCATTTCTGATAATTTAATAGTTATTATCAAAAATGATATTTATATTAATTTAATATTGTGTAGATGTATAAACATGATATCCGGTTGTATGAATAGCATCATGTGTTCCATAAAATGTAACTTTAGTTCCAGTATATCCCCAACATTCTAATGTATCTCCAACACCAGAACTATTTGCATGTTGGTTTTGAGTAGAACCAATATTAGCACCAGTGCTAGTTTTTTTAGCTTCTATTTTTATTTTTATAGATTTAACATTTTGACCAATAGTGGTACCACCTTCACACAATTTAGATGATCCACTATTATAAGGAGATATAAATCCTTTTAATGTACCATAGGGTGTTGATTTTGTTGTTGATTTAGCAGCGGATACAGAGTTTACATTTCCAAATGCCATAAGTAGTGCGAAACTTAATGTTACAAATAATTTAATTTTATTTTTTTTCATAATTTAATATTTCTTTCATTAGTTTTTTTGGTAATGGTGGTTCATACATGTGCCATCTAGATGTATTTTCAGTAGATGACTTAGCGGCTAATAATGACTTCTTAGCCACAAATTTTAGTAATTCTTTTTTCATTTTTTTGTTCTCCTTTCTTCATGAGAAAAGCATTGATTATTATAATTACAAAAATTAATTTCGATAGAAGAGGGTATAGAAAAGTAGAAATTATTCCAAGTGATAAAAGAATATAAATAATATGACAATATTTTTGTTTAAAAATCTTTCTCTGAGAATTTGTAAATGGTTTATTAAAATGACATATTGGAGCTTTTTTTATCGAAAAAATACTACATACGATACATAATGGAATTAATAATTCATAATTTAGATTATCAATCATTATTACAGATAATATGAATATAAAATCCGTCCATATTATGCATTTTAAATAACTATCACAGTGATATCCTCCTGAATATTTTCTAATAAAATAAAAAATAAGTAAGTAAAAAAATGCTATTAATTTGTATTTTATAAAAATACCCGTAAATAGAACAATCGCTATACATAAATAACTTGATAAAATAGATTCAAATCCATATTTATATATATCGCTATCTACATCTATAATTTTTTCTTCTAGGCATATAGAAATGAATTTGTTACTTAAATAATTTATCATTCTTGCTCCTCCCAATTTGATAATAACAGTAATATTTAATTTTTTTTGATTTTGGCAAGAAAGGTAAATAATAAGGCAAATAATGCATATTTTTAGTTTAAAATATTTGATATACTATTTTCGAGGAAAGCTTATGTACAAAGTAATAATTATTGATGATAATAAAAATGATCTTAATATGATGAAAAATAAAATTATAAATTGTAATAAATTGGAATTAGAATGTTTTCAAGATGTATCTAAAATAGATATGAATAAAAATTATGATGCTGTATTTATTGATATAGATATGCCAATGATGAATGGGATAGATTTTGCTAATCAATATAAATTAAAGCATTTAGATACATTTATAATTTTTGTAACAAATCATAGTGAATTAGTTTTTGATACTTTTAAAGTACATCCATTTGATTTTATAAGAAAAGAACATTTTGATTTAGAAATAGAACGTGTTATTGAAGAATTAATATTTCTATTAGATAAAAAAAATAAAAAAATCCAGGTAAAGAGTAATGGAGAAATAATTCAAATTAAACTAGTAGACATTTTATTCTGTGAATCAAATAAACATAATTGTTATATTTATAAAAATAATAATACGTGTATAAAAGTGCGAATGAAATTATCAGAAATATATAAATTATTAGATTCGGATATATTTTTTCAAGTGAATAAGTCATTTTTAATTAATTGGAATTGTGTAGAAAAGATTTCTAATGGAATGATTATTTATGAAAATGGACTATGTTTTAATATTAGTAGGCCAATGATTAAAGAAGCAAAAAGATTATTTTTAGTTAGAAAGGCAGAAAGTGTATGAATATTTTTAATATAGTTATAATGATGTTTGAAACATTTATTTCAATAATGTTTATTTTTTTGATATTAGATTACACCTCAAAAGAAAATATAATAAGATTTATGATTTTTTGGATAGGAGAAATGATAATAAGTATTATGTACAATTATCATTTTTTAACTGATTACACATTGTTATTTGTAGAGATATTGTATTATTTAGGAATTACACATTATCTTTCTAGAAAAGATATCTTTAATTGTTTTTTTGTAGCAATTCTCAATAATATATTATTATTATTTTCTAATGCTCTTGTATTAGTTACTGTTAATAGTATATCTTATATGATTACGTATAATATTTATAGTAATAATTTGGTGAATTTTATATCAAAAGTTGTTTTTTTATTACTAAGTTTTATTTTTCATAAGTATTTTAAAAAGTATATTTTTGAAATTAAAATACATAAAACATTTGATATATTAATTACGTCAATGTTAGTTCTTTATATTATTATTTTTAATACTATCTTTGTAAAAAAGACATTTGTTCTATCATCATTAATAGAATTAATCATATTGAATGTATTTGTATATTTTATGTATAAATTTTTTATTCAAAATATACAATTACAAAATGAAACATTTACGAATCAATTGATCATACAAGAATTAAAAAATAAGGAAAAAGATTATCATAGACTTATAAAAAATGAAGAAAAATTAAAAACTATAAAACATGATATGAAACATCATCTATTATATTTATTAGATTGTTATGAAAATAATAATGAGAATTTTGAAAAAGAAATAAAAAAAGAAATAGCAAATTTAACTAAATTAGAAACATCTGTTAATACAGGAGTATCTTCCTTGGACTATATAATTTCATCAAAACGAGAAATATTTCAGGAAAAGAATATACAATTTATATGTAATCACTACAATGGAGATATCATTTTTGATAAATTGGACTCGTATATTATATTTGGAAATCTTATTGATAATGCAATTGAGAATTGTTCAGCAAATCCATCAAAAAAAATCATTATTGATTTAAATCAAGATAACGAATATGTTTATATAAAAATAAAGAATACGATTAACTATCCAGTATTAAAATATAATCCTCAGCTCATAAGTAAAAAAGGAACGGCAGAACATGGAATTGGTTTATCAAGTGTAAAATCAACTTTAAAAAAATATAAATCTGAAATATCTTTTTCAGAAGATAAATATTGGTTTACTGTTCTTATAGTTATTGATAAATACGAATATATTCATTAATATTCATTTAAAAGAAATTGTTCATCTACAATTTCTTTTTTGTTATAATGGGGTAAATGAGGTAAAGATATGAAGAAAACAAAAGAAATAATTATTGATGCATTCTGGCAACTATTAGAAGAAAAACCCTTTAATAAAATAACAGTTCAAAACATTGTTGAACGTTGTGCATTAAATAGAAACACTTTTTATTATCATTTTCAAGATATCCCAAATCTTGCTGAATATACAGTAAAATTATGGGCAGATGAAATCATTCAAAACAATTATGAATTTGGTTCACCAATGACGTGTCTTTCTCCTTTGGTAGAAGAATTTATAAAACATAAAAAAGCTTTCCAACATCTTTATTCATCATCTCAAAAAGATGAATTTATTACATATATGAATCATGTCGCTTTACATATTGTTAAAATGTTTATGAAACAATCTTCACATTATGTATCAAGAAGTGAAGATGAAAAGGAAACATTAACACATTTTTATAAATGCTTAATGATTGGTATTTTAATTGATTGGTTAGAATGCCAAGGAGATTATGATTTAAAATTATTTGTAGAAAAAATCTATCATTTAATAGATAGTTCCTCACAGACTTTATTATAAGTCTGTTTTTTTGGTTATTTTACTTATTTTGTCCATTTTATAATCAATAAAAGAGGACTATATTATAAGTAGGAAGTGATACATATGAAAACATTAAATAAAGTAAAAACAAGTATTTGGATCAACGCACTTAGTGCAATTATTATTGGGATTTTATTCTTGATCAATCCTCAAGAATCATTTCAAATGATTACGATTATTGCAGGAATAATTATTACAGCAACAGGTATTCTTGATTTTATTTATTATTTAAATGGTTGGCTTGATATTTATTTTATGAAGAATACATTATTAAGTGGTTTTCTAAAATGTTTGTTAGGAATCTTTGTGTTAACACATATACCACTTATGACAACTTTCTTCTCTTATATTTTTAGTTTATATATTATTGTTAGTGCTTTATATTGTTTTGAAGCCTATACGTTTATTAAATCAATGATAAGTTATTCTTTGACTTTTGATTATGTTGCTGTCACAATTTTAATATTTACAGGTCTTGCGATGTTCTTTTTAGCACCAAGTACAGTGATTTCATCTTCATTTGTGATTGGTATATTATTTTTAATTAATGGAATATCTAATCTCTTTATTGCCTTTAGATTAACAAGAATTATTAAACAATACAGAACCTATATTCAATAAGCAGAGAAATCTGCTTTTTTAAATAATTAAAACATTTTAGCACTCACCTCTTGACAGTGCTAAAAGTAAGAGCTATAATGTATTTAGAA
>ENA-OPBS01000063-OPBS01000063.1-human-gut-metagenome-genome-assembly--contig:-NODE-63-length-74101-cov-5.179888_pt1 | contig 74101 bp, 75 predicted proteins | sample MGYA00241074_ERZ501463 | MGnify/ENA primary metagenome ERZ501463 (study PRJEB25962, sample SAMEA2042578) | human gut metagenome | biome: human gut; feature: human-associated habitat; material: faeces...
GATATGCTGCTTTTTACAGCACCTATCGTCAGATTGCATAAACGGAAAGTATTTGTGGGCTTGCCCACACTTACAACCTTTGAAAAGGTCGACCAAACTTTTACAATTGCTTGATAAAACAGTTTTCTAAACCATAATTTACCAAAACTTGTGATAAATAACCGTTTTAACGAAAATTGTTATGGGTATGTATTACTACACCTTAATTTTACGGCATAATTTAGTATTCTTAGATGTAAACGGTTATTTTGCATTTGATTTAAAATCAGCCTTGTATTAAAAACATAAAGAATATAAGCATATAAAATCAGTGACTTGCTTAGTTAATAGAAGTAGGTGAGGGTTTTTTACTGTATTTGCATATTATAATACAGTTAAAAGCAATGTTTTACGGGAAACAGGCAAAAAGAAAAACCGCACACAAGCCTTAAAAACGGCTTGGTAATGCGGTTTATTTGTGGAGCTGGTGAACGGACTTGAACCGTCGACCTACTGATTACGAATCAGTTGCGCTACCAACTGCGCCACACCAGCAAATCGTGACTGACAGTATCTATTATACAACGAATATTTGAAAATTTCAAGACTTATTTTGGGAACAATATGGTAATAATTTACAGTGATTTATATTCACTTTTGTGGAATTATTATAAACTTTGTATTATAATTGTTGTAATAGTTAAAATATATATCAAGCATTTATATACAAAGGGTGTGTAGAATTGGCTAAATACGAAGGAAAAAACAGTTCTTTTGCATTAAGACTAAAACAACATCGTGAACTTTGCAGACTTACACAGCAGCAGGTTGCCGATATTTTGAATATTAACAGAACAACCTATACAAAGTATGAAACAGGTGTGTCCGAGCCGAGTCATGAAGTTTTAAGAAAAATTGTTTCTATTTTCGGCACGGATTATAACACTTTGCTTGGTAACGGAAGTTCTTTCTTACCGATAGTTCAGGATCCTGACGATACTTTGAAACTGTATAATCTTTCAAATGACGAAAAAAAGCTTTTGATTGCTTACAGAGCAATGTCCGATGAAAATAAAGCGGATACACTTAATAAGATGAAAGAAAAATTGGGAATTGCTAATAAGTGATTTCGGATAGCATGGGGTTAATTTTGGATTAATAAATGTAATAAAATCACGCATAAAATTAACGTAAAAATTTGTAAAAATCCTTTACATTTATTATCCTTTGTGTTATAATCAACTTGTTGACCGCTGCCTCGGAACAAGGGTTAAGCCGATAATTCGGATTTTCACAGCCTTACTCTGGGACGGTTGGCTAAAATTTTTACAAAGGTGGAAACGCAAATGTTAAAAGAAGAAAAGCAGGCTATCATGGCCGAGTACGCTACTCACGAAGGCGACACAGGTTCTCCTGAGGTACAGATTGCTCTCCTTACAAAGAGAATTAATGACCTTACAGAGCACCTCAAGGTTCATAAGAAAGACCATCACAGCAGAAGAGGTCTTCTTAAGATGGTTGGTCAAAGAAGAAGCCTTCTCAACTACCTCATTAAGGTAGACATTGAGAGATACCGTTCTATTATTGCAAGACTTGGTATCCGTAAGTAATTTTGCAAATCAGGGCAAGCGCAAGCTTGCCCTAAATTCCGTTTTTGCGTAAATTTTCTCAGCTGTATTTTAGCGGTAAAACGGGTAAAAAATCTGTAAAATTTTATTGTTTTTATCGGTTTTATTGCTAAAACAGCGTGAAAATCCGCAAGATATTTATTACAGAAATCGTATGATTTCAGAAAGGATTTTTACAATGAACAGATTAATGACATTCGACAAATACAGAGTGTTTGAAACAGAATTTGCCGGCAGACCTTTAAAGGTTGAAACAGGTAAAATGACACAGCTTGCCAATGGTGCTTGTCTTGTACATTACGGTGATACAACAGTTCATGTTGCTGTTACCGCATCTCCAAAGCCGAGAGAGGGCGTTGACTTTTTCCCGCTTTCAGTTGACTATGAAGAGAAGATGTATGCCGTAGGTAAGATTCCGGGTGCCTATCTCAAGAGGGAGGGCAGACCGTCAGAAAAGGCTATCCTTACAAGCCGTGTAATTGACCGTCCGATCCGTCCGCTTTTTGACAAGAGCATGAGAAACGACGTTTCTATCGTTTGTACCGTAATGAGCGTTGACTTGGACTGCTCACCTGAAATTACAGCTATGATAGGTGCATCAATCGCTATTTCAATTTCTGATGTTCCGTGGAACGGCCCTATTTCAGGCTGTTCTGTAGGTATGATTGACGGCGAGTACATCATCAACCCGACAGAGGCACAGAGAGCTGTTTCTAAAATGGCTACTACCGTTGCGTCAACAAGCACAAGAATTGCTATGATTGAGGCAGGTGCAGACTGCGTTACAGATGATGAGATGTACAATGCCATTATGGCAGGTCACGAGGCTAACCAGAAGATTATTAAGTTTATTGAGGGCATCAAGGCTGAAATCGGCAAGCCTAAGTTTGAGTTTGCAAGTCTTGAGCCTGACCACGATATGTTTGAGGCTATCAAGGCATTTGCAGAGGAAGATGTAAAGGTTGCTCTTGATACCGATGACAAGACAGTTCGTGACGAGAGATTAAAGCCTATTTACGAGGCTGTTCACGCAAAATTTGATGAGATTTATCCTGACAGTGAAGCGCTTATTGACGAGTGCCTTTACAAGACACAGAAGTTCATCGTTCGTCGTTGGCTGCTTGACGAGCAGAAGCGTGTTGACGGCAGAGGTATGGATGATATTCGTCCGCTCGCAGCAGAAGTTTCTGTACTTCCGAGAGTTCACGGTTCGGGTTTGTTTACAAGAGGACAGACACAGGTTCTTACAATCGCTACTCTCGGCCCTGTATCTGACAAGCAGTTGCTTGACGGTATTGACGGCGAAACAGAGAAGCGTTACATTCACCACTATAACTTCCCGAGCTATTCAGTAGGCGAAACAAAGCCAAGCAGAGGTCCGGGTAGAAGAGAAATCGGTCACGGCGCACTTGCAGAGCGTGCTCTCGTTCCTGTAATTCCGCCTGTTGAGGAGTTCCCATATGCATTAAGACTTGTATCAGAGGTTCTTTCTTCAAACGGCTCAACCTCACAGGGTTCAATCTGCGGTTCTACACTTGCACTTATGGATGCCGGTGTTCCGATTAAAGCCCCTGTTGCAGGTATTTCTTGCGGTCTTATTACAGAGGGCGAGCGTTGGATGACAATGGTTGACATTCAGGGCCTTGAGGACTTCTTTGGTGATATGGACTTTAAGGTTGCAGGTACACACGATGGCATTACAGCTATTCAGATGGACCTTAAAATCAGCGGTCTTACACCTGAAATGATTAAAGAGGCTCTTGCAAAAACACACAAGGCTCGTAACTACATTCTTGACGAGGTTATGCTCAAGGCTATCCCAGAGCCAAGAAAAGAGCTTTCACCATATGCTCCTAAGATGTATACAACTACAATCCCTGCCGAGAAAATCAGCGAGGTTATCGGTAAGAGCGGTAAGGTTATCAAAGAAATTCAGGCTGAGTGCGAAGTTAAGGTTGACATTGAGGAAGACGGCGATTACGGCAAGGTGTTCGTATCGGGCATTGACGCTGACAAGTGCAACAGAGCTATTGAGATTATCAAGACTATTGCTATTGATCCGGAGCCGGGCGCAATGTACCTCGGCAAGGTAACAAGACTTATGGACTTTGGCGCATTCGTTGAGATTGCACCTGGCAAAGAGGGACTTGTTCACATTTCACAGCTCGATGTAAAGCGTGTTGACAAGGTAACTGATGTTGTCAATGTTGGCGATGTTATCCGTGTTAAGGTAATGGAAATCGACGATAAGGGCAGACTTAACCTTTCCCGTCGTCAGGTTCTCATAGATGTTGACGGTCTTACTCCTGAAAACGATGTAGATACAGAGAGAAAGCCACGCCCACGCAGACCTTTTAATGAGAGAAGAAACAACAACAGAAGATAAATTCTGCTGAAAAAGCAGTGAAACACTCCGCTTTGGATTGCCAAGGCGGAGTGTTTGTTTTAATTATTTAGCCTCAAATACGCTAAACCATAAATTATTAATATTTTTTAATTAAAAAAATAAAACGAAAAGCTCATTGGTTTTGCAAATAATCTAAAACCGATGAGCTTTAAATTTATCCCTGCGGAATGAATCCCGAAATAAATACAATCAATACAAGAACAGGTAATACATATTTTATATACGGTTTAAAAAATCTTGGAAATTTGATACCCTCGCCCTGATTACACTCATTCAAATAGCCGTCAAATCCCCAACCGAATTTTGTTGAACAGAAGAGCGAATACAAGAATGCGCCTACAGGAAGAAGAATATTGCTTACCGCAAAGTCCTCAATATCAAGCACGCCTTTGCCTAAAATATTGAATCCGCTTAAAAGATTAAATCCGAAAATGCAAGGCAGACAGCCTATAAGCATAATTATCGCATTTATAATTACGGATTTTGTTCGGCTCATATTGAACATATCAATACAGAACGAAATCAGATTTTCAAACACCGCAATTACGGTTGAGAAACACGCAAAGGTCATAAACATAAAGAACAGCGTGCCCCAGATTCTGCCGCCTGCCATATTTACAAATACATTCGGCAGTGTAACAAATATAAGAGCAGGACCTTGATTCGGTTCAACTCCGTATGAAAAACAGGCAGGGAAGATGATAAGTCCTGCGGTGATAGCGACAAAAGTATCAAGTATGCAAATTTTAATTGATTCGCTCGGCAAAGTTTTTTCTCTTGTCATATAACTGCCTAAAATTTCCATAGAAGCAATGCCAAGGCTTAGTGTAAAGAATGCCTGACTCATTGCTGATGTAATTATATGTCCGATTCCGATTGACTGCACTTTTTCTAAATCAGGCACAAGGTAAAACTTTATGCCCTCGGCAGCACCCGATAAAGTAAGACTGTTTATCGCAAGAATAATAATCAGCGCAAGCAATAAAATCATCATAATCTTGCTGACTTTTTCAATTCCGTTTTGTATGCCTTTGCTGCACACAAAAAATCCTGCAATAGCCATAACAGCCATCCATATTATCATCTCAACAGGATTAGACATTAGATTTGAAAATACATTGCCGACCTGTTCCGCCGTCATTCCGCTTTCAAATGTACCCGTTGCAAATTTGAAAAAGTAGCTTAGCATCCAACCCGATACAGGTGTGTAGTACATCATAAGAAGATAGCAGCCGAGTATGCAGAACCAACCGTGAATGTGCCACTTGCTTTTTGGTTTTTCAAGTTTTTTGTATGCGAGTACGGCACTTTTTTTACTTGCTCTGCCAATTGCAAGTTCCATAGTCAGCACGGGTATGCCCATAATTACGAGGAACAGCAGGTAAAGGAGTACAAATATTCCGCCGCCGTTCTGACCTGTAACAAAAGGAAATCGCCATACATTGCCGATACCGATTGCACAGCCTGCGCTGACAAGTATAAATCCGAGTTTGGATTTAAAATTTTCTCTTTCCATAAATAATCTCCTAAAAGGCAAAATACATTATAATTATATAAAATATTAATACACATTGTCAAGCAATTTAAAAATAAAGCATATAAAATAAGAATTATTATTATTTTACTTGATTTTTCCAAAATATGTGATATAATAAAGTAAAATAAGTAGTGATTACTAAGTTATCTGATTTAGCGTAATAGAAACTTTATTTTAGGGGGTTAAACAATGGATAAAGTTAATTTAAGAAAAATCGCAATAATAGGTTGCGGATTTGTAGGTTCGGCATCGGCTTTTGCGTTAATGCAGAGCAAAATGTTTTCGGAAATCGTGTTGATTGATGCAGACAAAGATAAGGCAGAGGGCGAGGCTATGGATATAAGCCACGGTATTCCTTTTGTCGGAAATATGAAAATCTATGCAGGTAGCTATGACGATATAGTTGACGCTTCAATTATTGTAATTACTGCCGGTGCGGGACAAAAGCCGGGTGAAACAAGACTTGACCTTGTACATAAGAATGTCGGAATTTTTAAGAGTATTATTCCTGAAATTGCAAAAAGAAACTGCCGCGGCATATTGCTTGTGGTTGCAAACCCTGTTGATATTCTTACATATACGGCTCTTAAACTTTCGGGTTTTGAGGAGAACAGGGTTATCGGTTCGGGTACAGTGCTTGATACCGCAAGACTTAAATGTCAGCTCGGTGAGCATTTGTCGGTTGACAGTCAGAGTGTGCACGCATATATTATAGGTGAGCACGGTGACAGCGAAATTGCCGTATGGAGCAGTGCGAATGTTTCGGGTATTCCGCTTGATGATTTCTGCGAGATGAGGGGTCACTATAATCACGATAAATCGCAGGAAAATATCGCAGAAAAGGTTAAAAACAGTGCCTATGAAATAATTGCGAAAAAGCGTGCTACATATTACGGTGTTGCTATGGCGGTAAAGAGAATTTGCGAGGCAATTATCCGTGACGAAAAATCCATACTTCCTATTTCTTCAATTATGCACGGCGAGTTTGGTATTGACGATGTAGTGCTTAGTATGCCGTCGATTGTGGGTGCAAACGGTATTGAAACTAAAGTTCCGATTTCTCTTAGCGAGGACGAAGAAATCAATCTTAAGAAATCTGCCGATACTTTGCGCAGTATTCTTGATGATTGCGAAATTTAAAAGCAGAGTAAAAGGTGGCTGAAAATTCAGTCACCTTTTTGCTTTTATATTTAATTGTGCGATAAGTTGTAATGAATTTTTATGATAGTATGATAATTAGGGGATAGCGTAGTATTTCGTTATGCAATTAAAAAATTTCCCAATACTATAAATCCCAAATAACCTCTTACAAATCAGTTTCTGTATCAAGCAAAACAAAATGATTTTTTCTGTAGTCTAAAATACCGTCTGATTTCATTTTGCTAAGTTCTTTAGAAAGAGCACTGCGGTCGAGATTTAAGTAATCTGCCATCTGCTGACGGTCAAACGGTATTTCAAAGTCTGTAGAATCGGCTTTTACCGATTCTTCCGACAGATAGGCAAGAACTCTTGTACGCACTGCTTTTGATGAAGTGCAAAAAATTCTTCGTGAAAGAGCAAGATTTTTTTGAGCCGAAAGCATAAGCAGACTGTTCATAAATTTCGGGTACCACGGCTGATTGCTGTTTTCAGGTTTAAGAGCGTTTTTTAAATTTATAAATAAAATTTCGCAACATTCGGCGCATACAACATTGACCATCATCGGAGTTTGCGAAAGGGCATAGGTTTCCGCAAAAATTTCTCCTTCGTTTGCATAACTGATTATACTTTTATTGCCCCATATATCAATGTTCTCTATAATAACATTTCCCGAGAGCACAATTCCTACGCTGTCTATAACATCTCCCATATGATAAATATGTGTGTTTTTTGCATAAATGCGTTTTTTCATAAATTTACTCTTGTTCATTTGAGTAATTTCCTGTTCGGACATATTTTTAAATAAAAGTATATCACAAAATTTCATAAAAGCCTCATTTCGTTGCTATAACAACATAATTTCTTTTCTGATTATATTATAATTTATTTGCAAAATCAATACGGAGGTATTTAAGATGATAAGAAGAATTATAAATATAGATGAAGAAAAGTGTAACGGTTGCGGTGCTTGTGCAAATGCCTGTCACGAGGGTGCGATTACAATGGTAAACGGTAAGGCTAAACTTTTGCGTGATGATTATTGCGACGGACTCGGTGACTGTCTGCCAACCTGCCCTACGGGTGCGATTTCTTTTGTTGAGCGTGAGGCTCTCGCATATGATGAAGAGGCGGTAAAAGCCAATATGAAGAAAAAGTCAGAAACATTCGGTGGCTGCCCCGGACACAGACTGCAGACATTTAACAGAGAAAGCTCTAAAAATACTGTTTTTGCGGAAGATGTAAAAATGCCGTCACAGCTTGGTCAGTGGCCGTGTCAGATAAAACTTGTGCCTGTAAACGCACCGTACTTTGACGGCGCAAAGCTGCTTATTGCCGCCGACTGCACAGCATATGCTTATGCGCAGATGCACAATGATTTTATGCGTGGGAAAATTACACTCATAGGCTGCCCTAAACTTGACGATATCAATTACAGCGAAAAACTTGAAAGTATAATTGCAAATAACAATATTTGGAGCGTAACCGTAGTTCGTATGGAAGTACCGTGCTGCGGAGGTCTTGAGTACGCTGTAAAAAGAGCGTTGCAAAACAGCGGAAAGTTTATACCGTGGCAGGTTGTTACAATTTCCACTGACGGTAAAATTTTAGATTAAATAATAAATTTCAACTAAGCCTTTACATTTGTAGAGGCTTTTTTATGTAGGCGGGGGAGTGCGGATTTCGATTAAATTTAAAAAAGAATATTCACGGAATAAAACGGTATAATATTTTCAAGGACTGCCCATTCGGACAGCCCTTGAGTAAAATTTATCAGCTTGCGTTTTTAATCTGTAATCTTAACTTATCAGAAATCATAGCAATAAATTCGCTGTTGGTTGGCTTGCCTCTGTCGTTGTGGATAGTGTAGCCAAAGTAGGAATTAAGCACATCAACATCTCCTCTGTCCCAAGCAACTTCAATTGCATGGCGAATTGCTCTTTCAACTCTGGATGATGTGGTTTCGTATTTCTTTGCTACAGACGGATATAATTGTTTTGTAACCGCATTGATTATTTCGGGATGTTCAACCGACATAATAATTGAATCCCTTAAATAGTGATAGCCTTTGATGTGAGCGGGAACGCCGATTTCGTGCAAAATTTCAGTTACTTTAAGCTCAATGCCGAATGCGTCAAAAGTTACGGGATTTCCGATGAAACTTTCTTTACTGCGCTTTGTCATATTTACAATATTCTGACAAAGTTCTGAAATGTCATACGGCTTGAGTACAAAATAAGACGCTCCCGAATTCATAACCTGCTGTTCGAGAATTGCGTTGTGGAATGATGAGAATACTATGAAAAGCGGAGCTTTAAGTTTATCTCGTCTTACACTGCGCATTACGCCTATTGCGTCGAGTCTGGTCATAAATGAATCCATAAGGACTACATCCGGCTGTTCTGCCTTAATTCGGTTCAACAGTTCTTCTCCGTCTTTTGAGCAGAAAGCAGGCGTAATGTTGTAATTTTCCATTGTTGCATTGCTTTCCTGCGAAAATTCGGATGCTTCTTCTGTGATGATGAGTTTGATTGCTTTTTCCATTGATTATTTCCCCCAGTAATTTTTCTATGAGATTATATTACCATAAATTGGTAATTTTGGCAATACTTTCCAAGCAAAAAAATTCAATAAATAATAAAATTTTTTTGGTTAAAATAATTAACTGCCAAAAATCAACGGATTTAGCTAAATTATTTGTAATTTTGCATCATATTACCAACATATATTCCGTAACCCTCGTTAGTGGAGTTTACAAAAACATGGGTAACAGCGCCTACAAGTTTACCGTCCATAACAATAGGACTGCCGCTCATACCCTGAACAATGCCGCCCGCTTTATCAAGTAATTCTTCATCGGTTACTTTAAGCGTAAAACTTTCGGCAGAGTTTGTGTTTCTGCTTATGCTTGTAATTTCAATGCTGTATGCTTTCGGCGTATTGCCCTCAAGAGTGGTATAAACAGTCGCTTTACCCGTTTTTAGTTCGGATTCTTTTGCAACTTCAAGCTTTTCTTTATTTTCTGTAAGCGAAGTATCAAATGTGCCGTATATTCCAATGTCGCAGTTATCGGTAATTTTTCCTATAACTTTGTCGGAGAAATATCCGTTTAGACTGCCGGGGGAGCCGTTTGTGCTTTTTGTCACACTGCTTATTTCCGCTATAACCGCTTCACCCGAGGCAAGCGGCATAAGCGTGTAAGTGTCGCAGTCGCAAATGCCGTGACCAAGACCCGCAAAGTAATTTTCGCTTTTGTCATAATAGGTTACAGTGCCTATGCCTGCACTGCTGTCACGCACCCAAGCGCCTATGAGATAATTGCCAGCCGTGTTTTTTATAGGAACTATCTCTTTTGTAAGCGTTTTGTTGTCACGCTCAAAGGTTACTTCAAGGGTATTTCCGTCTGAATTAAGCGCAACTTCACGCAGTGTTTCATTGCTTGTAATTTTAGTACCGTTAATTTCCTTTATAATATCGCTTTCTTTAAGTCCGCCTTTTTTTGCGGGACAAACATATTTACTGCCGTCAAAATAACTTTCGAGTTCAACTATCATAACACCGTCCGAATACATTTTAAGTCCGAACGGTTCACCGCCGAGATAGACATATTCCGGCAGTTCTCCGCTGTTGCAGGGAATAGCAGTGGCAGAAAGTGAAATAATAGCTGTAAGGGCAACTGATAAAAATTTATTAAAAAATTTAAAAAAAATCAAAAAAATCACCTACTTTCCGTTGCCATTCTTAGTTTTTGCATTTATAATATAAGAAAACAGGATTTTTTATTATTAAAAATTTTTTTGGAAGATAAAAAGTAATTAAAGCAGCTTGTAACTCAAAAATGTTATTATTTTTATAAATTAAAAAATTTTACATTGAAAGGAATTAGAATGGATACTAATTTAAAAGGACTTACTTCGCAAGAGGTAAGTCGCAGAGTAGCGGAAGGTAAGATAAATATTACCTCAAATTTAAAAACAAAATCAATCGGCAGAATATTCAGAGATAACATTTGTACTTTGTTTAACGCAATCAATGTTGTGTTGCTTGCGGCGCTTGCGTTTGTCGGCTCTTACAAGAATATGCTTTTTATCGGCATTATGATTGCCAACACAACAATCGGTATAGTGCAGGAAATTCGTTCAAAGAAAAGTGTAGATAAACTGACTATCCTTTCCGAAAAGAAAGTTACTGTCGTGCGTGACGGCAGAGAGTGCGAAATAAGCAGAGATGAAATTGTACAGGACGATTTGGTTGTTCTTTCCAGAGGCTCGCAGATTCCCGCCGACTGTATTGTGTGTGAGGGCGAATGCAAGGTAAATGAAAGCCTGCTTACAGGCGAATCGGATCTTATAGAAAAAAAGGTCGGTGACGAACTGCTTTCGGGCAGTTTTATCAGTCTTGGCAAATGTTACGCAAAGGCAAACAAAGTCGGCGCAGAAAGCTATGCGGCAAAAATTAACGATGAGGCAAAGTACATAAAGAAAGTTAATTCGGAAATTTTGCGTTCCTTTAATTTTATTATAAAAATATGTACTTTTATTCTTTTTCCCGTAGGCATCGCTTTCTTTATAAGACAGTTTGGTATCAATGACGGCAATTTGCAGGCTACTGTTGTAAGTACGGTTGCGGCTTTGCTCGGTATGATTCCTAAGGGTATGATTTTGCTTACAAGTTCCGTGCTCGCTGTTTCTATTATACGATTGACACGGAAAAAGGTGCTTGTGCAGGAGATGTATTGCATAGAAACTCTCGCAAGGGTTGATGTACTCTGCCTTGACAAAACGGGCACTCTCACTACCGATGAGATGAATGTTACTGATGTTATCACTATGCGTAATAAGGAAGAAATCGGCACGGCGCTTGCCTCAATCGCAAAATATTCCGACGACAAAAACGCAACTTTGCTTGCAATTGAAAAGTACGCAAAAGGACAAAAGCATATCGGCTGTAAAAAATTCTATCCGTTCTCGTCCGAAACCAAGTGGTCGGGCGGCGATTTTGATAACGGTAAATCCTATGTAATGGGTGCTGCTGAATTTATATTTAAGGATAAGAATAAGTATAAAGAGGTATTTGATACCATTGAAAGCATTAACGATACGGTAAGAATTATTGTTCTTGCCTCTTCCGAAAAGTCGCTCGGTAACGGTTTGCCCGACGATATTACTCCGCTTGCCGTTGTTCTTATTAAAGATAAACTCCGTGAAAATGTAAACAATACCATAAATTATTTTAAAGAACAGGGAGTGGCACTTAAGGTTATTTCGGGCGACAGTGTAAAAACCGTTCAGAATATCGCAAAAGATACGGGCATAACAGGTGCGGAAAACGCAATTGATATGACTACTGTAAAAACACAGGAAGAACTTGAAAATGCGGCGGAAAATTGCAGTGTGTTCGGCAGAGTTACTCCTCAACAGAAAAAACAGCTTGTAATTGCGCTTAAGAAAAACGGTCATTCTGTTGCTATGACGGGCGACGGTGTAAACGATGTGCTTGCATTAAAAGAGGCAGATTGTTCAATCGCAATGGCGGCAGGAAGCGACGCCGCAAGAAATGTGTCACAGCTTGTGCTCGTTAATAATGATTTTGCATCAATGCCGGGTGTTGTTGCAGAGGGCAGACGAACAATCAATAACCTTGAACGCAGTTCGGCTTTGTATATTGTAAAAACAATTTATACAATCATACTTTCGGTATTCTTCATATTCTTTCATATGCCGTATCCGTTTGAACCTATTCATTTTTCACTTGTCGGTGCTCTTACGGTAGGTTTGCCGTCCTTTGTGCTTGCTTTGCAGCCTAATAAAAACCGAATTAAAGGTAATTTTACCTACAATATAATTGCAAGAGCGGTGCCTGCCGCATTCTGTACCGTTCTCAATATCATAGGTATGGCTGTTATTACGAAGTTTACAACGCTTGCACCTGACGAGTATTCTACAATATGTGTATATATGACGGCATTGTGTGCTTATATGCTCATCTTAAGACTTTCATATCCGTTTAATGCATTGAGAATTGCTATGCTTACTGTGTCGGCGGTCGGCATTGTGCTCGGTTGTGTATTCTTTGCCGGATTCTTCTCACTTGTATGGCTTTCAGTTGACGGACTTATTTTGTTCGGTTTGCTGTCGGCATTTACAATTGTATCATTCAATCTTCTTTATAATTATGCCGAAAAGCTGATTGAGAAAAATAAAAACAAATATAAATAAGAAAGGGGTTGAAAGTGTGAAAATTAAATTACCGACCGATGTCAGAATGATAATTGACAGATTTGAGAAAAACGGTTTTTCCGCATATGCGGTGGGCGGCTGTGTGCGTGATTCTTTACTGCAAAAAGAGCCAAATGATTGGGATATTTGTACCGATGCTTTGCCGCAGGATATTCTTCGTCTTTTTTCTGATTTTCATACTTTCGACACCGGAATAAAGCACGGTACTGTGTCTGTAGTGATAAATTCTTCCGTGTATGAAATTACAACTTTTCGCATTGACGGAGAGTATTTCGATAATCGTCACCCTGAAAAGGTAGAATTTACGGATGATTTGGTTACGGATTTGTCACGCAGAGATTTTACCGTAAACGCTATGGCTTACAGCGACCGTACAGGTCTTGTAGATCCGTTTGACGGCGCATACGACCTTGAGCTTATGGCGGTGCGCTGTGTAGGTAATCCCGTTGAGCGCTTTACCGAGGACGCATTGCGTATTATGCGTGCTCTGCGCTTTGCCTCGTGCTATAATATGGCGATAGAAAAGCATACCGCCAATGCAATTTTTGAATGTAAAAAACTTTTGAATAATATTGCCGCCGAACGCATAACCGTCGAGTTCAACAAACTTGTATGCGGAGAAAGCTGTGAGTACATAATGCGCAGGTTTAAAGATGTGTTTGCGGTATTTTTGCCCGAAATATCAATTATGTTTGGGTACGACCAACATACCAAACATCATAACAAAACGCTTTGGAGGCACACCACCTGTGCAATGACAAATATCGACCCGACTCCGCTTTTGCGAATTACCATGCTTTTTCATGATTTGGGCAAACCTATGGCTTGCAAGCGTGACCCTGACGGTACGGCTCATTTTAAGGGTCATCCAAAATTCAGCGCAGTAATGGCAGAGCAAATACTTGAGCGCCTTAAGTATCCACGGGATTTTATAGACGATTGCGTAACGCTGATTGCGTTTCATGATGTAAGGTTTACAGGCAGTAAACCGCAGATAAAACGAGTGATGAACAAAATCGGTGAAACTGATATGCGCAGGCTTTTAAAGGTGCAGTATGCCGATTTAACGGCACAGTCTATGTACCTTAGAGATGAAAAAATGAGCAAGTATAATCTCGCCTGTGCCGCATTTGAAGAAGTTATAAAGGAAAAGGATTGTTTTACGCTGAAACAGCTTGATATTAACGGTCACGATTTGATAAAAACAGGAATTACCGACGGCAAACAAATCGGAAATATCCTTGATAAATTGCTCGGTATGGTGATTGACGAAAAAATCGAAAATAAAAACTCAATCCTTATGCAGAAAGCAAAAGAATTGAGCGAAATAGATTAATTATATCGCAAACAAAAACCGCAGATAAGTGTCGGCTTATCTGCGGTTAAATTGTTTTTAATCATCATCATACTCGTTATCGGGAGTGATGTTTATCATTTGAGATTCGTTTGAAATTTTCTTTGCATAGTGTCCGATTGTAGCGATAAGTGTAAGTCCTGAAATGCCCTCATATACAAGAGCGATTCCTAAAATAATCATAATTATATCCGCAAAGAAACCGGGGAAGATAATTGTTGTAATCGCAAAAATTATAATAAGTGCGGAAACCACAAAACTTATCCACCAATATTTTACTCCGAGCGTCTTTAACTGAAACGACCTTTTAATATCAATGGTACTGTCAACGATAATCAAAATACCGATTATTGCGAATATCATTCCTAAAATCGACTGCGGAGAAATCAAGAAGAAAACTCCGAATGCGGTAGCCGCAATGCCGACAATCATTTCAAAGCCGAAAGACGCTTGTTTTGAAGTGAAATATGTTATGAGATTAAACAGTCCGTAAACCGTCAGCGCACCGCCGAGCGTATAGCAAAGCGCAATGCTTACCTTGTCGGGATAAAAAATCATAACAAAGCCGAGTACAATATAGGCAAGAGCCGAGATAATGGCGGTAGAAATTGCCTTGCCGTGTTTTTTATTTTTGCTTTTGCTCATTAATCAATCACCTCATCAGTCAATGCGCTTGTCGCAGTAGTCGCACATCTGCATACCGAGTTTTAAGTATGAACGATTCGGCAGGTATTCTTCCCGTGCGGTAATGCATCTCGGATTTGTACAGCGTTTGTCTATAACAGAGATTTCTCTGTCCTTAAGCATAAAGTCGTCATCCTGTAAAAGCAGGAGAATAAGTGCCATTCTGCCATACATACCGTAGAGTGCCTGCTTAAAGTACAGGGCACGGGGGTCGTCGTCTATGTCAACCGTGATTTCGTTTACTCTTGGCAGCGGATGAAGAATGATCATATCTTCCTTGGCTTTTGCAAGTTTCTCTTTGTCAAGAACAAATACATACTTCTGCTTTTCGTATTCCTCTTTGCTTGCAAAGCGTTCCTGCTGTATTCTTGTCATATAAAGTACATCAAGGTCGGAAATAGAACTTGCAAGGTCATTTGAAAATTCATATTTACAGTTATTCTTTTCAAGAATATCAATAATGTAAAGCGGTACTTGTAATTCTTTTGTGGAAATAAGCACAAATGAATTGTTATCGTACTGCGAAAGTGCCTTTATGAGTGAATGTACGGTTCTGCCGTTTAAGAGGTCGCCGCAGATACCGATTTTAAGGTTATCAAGTCTGCCTTTTTCGCAGCTTAAAGTAACTATATCGGCAAGAGTTTGTGTAGGGTGAAGATGTCCGCCGTCGCCGCAGTTGATAAACGGAACGCCTGCATACATAGACGCAGCCATTGCAGAACCCTCTACAGGGTGGCGCATTGCGATAATGTCGGCATAGCCGCCTACAATTGTCATGGTATCTTTAAGACTTTCACCTTTGGCAACGGAAGAATTGAGCGGATTGTCAAAACCGATTGTTCTGCCGCCGAGCTTTAGCATTGCAGTCTGAAAAGACATTTGAGTTCTTGTGCTCGGCTCGTAGAAAAGCGTGGCAAGAATTTTGCCGTCGCAGGCGTGTCTGTAATCAGCAGGATTTTCCATAATTTTTTTAGCTTTTTTAATCAGCATATCAAGCTGTTTTTTCGACATTGCGTCAAGGTCAATAAGATTTTTATTAGCCATTAAAAACACTACCTTTATAATTTTTTTCTATTTTATCAAAAATATACAAGGTTTTAATATCAATAAAGAAAAATAACATTTAAATTTACATTTACCGACAACCGTATATTACATATTTTGTTAAGATTACATTACATTTGCCGAATAAACTTATTTTTTATACTTTTTATTCAAAAATATTCTTTTGACTTTTGCAAAATTATGTATTATAATAAGATGAAATATACAACAAATAGACAAAATTTTACTGTTACACAGAGGGTATTGATTTTGAATTACGATTATACTTTGACCGATACTTTAAAAATGGCAGTCGGCAGTCAGACAGTTTTGCGAAAAGGAAAACCAGAGAGAAAATGTGCGGTATTGCAAAGATTTTTTAATCCTATGCTGATTTTTTCTTTGCTGATTTCGGTTTATGTTTTGATTGCGTATATAAACGGCGATGCACCTCTTACGCCTAAAGCACCGATGTTTCTCGGAGAACCTGCCGATGAATTTAAATACGCATTCAGATTTTACCTGTTTATCTTTTTGAATATACTGCCGACAATTTTGTATGTAATCGGTTTTGCCTTTTCCGTGAGGCAGTATAAAAATGCCGAGTATGCAATAACCGACTGCGGAGTGTTTCTTACAAAAGGCTTGTTTTCAAAAAAGCTGTATTATAAGCCGTACAGAGAGATTTACGATATTCAGATTAGGAAAGAAATTTCTGACATCTTGTGTAAGACGGGTACCGTGACTTTAAGTTTTGAGTTTCCCGAACAGAAAATAGGAAGTCTGACGCCCGTAAATATGGCTCCGCTTAAAATAAAAAATATTTCAGATTATATGGAAGTCTATAAATTGTTACAGGAAAATGTGAGGAGAACAAATTATGTATGATGATTACAAGGTAAGCGATGACTTAAAAAATATGATGAATAACGAACGAATTGTGTGGTCGGGCAGACCTAAGAAGTCGTGCTTTGTGCTTGAGTGTATTTTTAACCCAATGCTTATTTTTGCTTTCATTTGGTTTATGTTTGACTTTATGTTTATAAGTCAAATTTTCTCAAGTGACCTTTCTGAGTTAGACTCAAGCGTATGGATGTTTGTCGGCTTTTTCGCTCTTCATTTAATGCCTGTATGGATATATCTCGGCGGTGTTATTTTTTCTTTCAGAAAGCTGAAAAATACGGAATATGCCATTACCGATAAAGGCATTTACAGTACAAACGGCTGTTTTTCCAAACAGTATAATTTTAAGCCTTTTACAGACCTTTCGCATGTGTATATTCACAGAGGTATTTTTGACCAGTGGCTCGGAGTAGGCGATGTTATTTCCGAATGTCATCATTACGCCGCTGTTCGTTCGGGCAACAGACATTCTGATAATTTTACTATTTCCGATATTCCCGATTATGTTGAAGTTTGCAATATTATAAAAAAGTATCAGACAGATATTTATGCCGATACACAATTCCCGAACGATTACAGACCGCAGGGCAACCACGGATACAACACAAAGTATTATCCGAACGGCGGAGTAAATCCAAATAATTTTTACGGACAGAACAGCAATCCGAACGCTTACTACAATAACCAGCGCAACGCATATTATAATCAAAACAATGCGCAAAATTACAACAGAAATTATAATGCAAATCCTCAAAACTTCAATTCCGATTACAGCAGTAATCCCGGCTTTACAGGTGAAAACTGCGATACACACGACGGTTATGAAGTGAATGCAGGCAGTAATAATTACGACAGTTGGGATAATCCCAAGGCTAAAAAAGAGAAAGACAGTTGGGATAAGCAGTAATAATTTGTCGGATTTTTTATAAATTTGTTTTGACATTTCATTAATTTGGTACTATAATAAAGAAAACAATACAAAACGGGAGCCGAGTGGCTGAGAGGAAATGAATTGACATTTCGACCGTAAACCTGATTTGGATAATGCCAACGGAGGGACTTTGCAGCGTAAGTTTGCTATAGGCTTACGGTAAATATTTTACATACAAAGTGCGTCGGTTCGGCGCACTTTATTTTTTGCTTTTCGGAGGTGAAGTTATGATAAGAATAAACGGAGTTGATATTGATAAAATTGAAATTTCACTTATGCAGTACCTTGAAGAAAATTCAATTTCACCGCAGAGAATTGCGGTTGAGCTTAACGAGGAAATTCTGCCGAAGGCAAATTACGCCGCTACTGTTCTCAAAGACGGAGATGTAGTAGAAATCGTAAATTTTGTCGGCGGCGGTTGTTGAGTTTTTCCGCATTAAATTATAAAGGAGATAATAATAATGGAAAATGATAAGCTGATTTTAGGCGGACACGAATTTAATTCCCGATTTATTCTCGGTTCGGGTAAGTATTCGCTTGACCTTATAAAAGCGGCAGTTGAAAATGCAGGCGCAGAGATTATTACTCTTGCACTAAGACGAGCTGTAACAGGCAAGGTTGCAAATATTCTTGACTATATTCCTAAGAATGTTACTCTTTTGCCCAATACCTCGGGTGCAAGAAATGCCGATGAGGCTGTAAGAATTGCAAGACTTGCAAGAGAGGCAGGCTGCGGCGACTTTATTAAAATTGAGGTAATCAGAGATTCAAAGTACCTTTTGCCAGACAATTACGAAACAATAAAGGCAACCGAGGCACTTGCCAAAGAGGGCTTTATCGTACTTCCGTATATGTATCCGGACCTTAATGTGGCAAGAAGTTTAAGAGATGCGGGTGCTGCCGCAATTATGCCGCTCGGCTCTCCGATAGGTTCAAACAAGGGAATAGCAACAAAGGAATTTATTAAAATCATCATCAACGAAATAGACTTGCCTGTTATTGTTGACGCAGGTATCGGCAGACCGTCGCAGGCTTGCGAGGCTATGGAAATGGGTGCGGCGGCTGTAATGAGCAATACCGCCATTGCAACTGCAGGTGATATTCCTATGATGGCAAACGCATTTAAAAAGGCGATTGAGGCAGGCAGACAGGCTTATCTTTCAGGTCTTGGCAGAGTAATTGAGAACGGTGCGTCTGCATCATCACCTCTTACGGGATTTCTTGAAAGTTGAGGCGTGAACAATGGAAGAAAGAATTGACCATATGAAATATCTGCCCGATATGGAGCAGATTGATTCTGATATACCCGACAGAGTAATTGCAGAAATGAACGGATATGACCCGTCAATTTATACCGAAAACGATGTAAGACGGGCACTTGAGCACGATGAAAAAACTGTTGACGATTTTAAGGCTTTGCTTTCGCCTGCGGCATTACCTTTGCTTGAAGAAATCGCAGAGGCTGCGAGAGTGGAAACCAAAAAGCATTTCGGCAACTCCGTAAATATGTTTACACCGCTTTACATTTCAAATTATTGTGAGAATTACTGTATTTACTGCGGCTTTAACTGTCACAATAAAATTCACCGTGCAAAGCTGAACGCAGAGGAAATCGAGCACGAAATGCAGGCAATTGCAAAGACAGGCTTGCAGGAAATACTTATTCTGACAGGCGAAAGCAAAAAAATGTCGGATGTTAAGTATATCGGCGAGGCTTGCAAAATTGCGAGAAAGTACTTTAAAGTCGTAGGACTTGAAGTATATCCGATGAACAGCGACGAGTACCGTTATGTGCACGAATGCGGTGCCGACTATGTAACCGTTTTTCAGGAAACCTATAATTCCGATAAATACGAAACGCTCCACCTTGCGGGTCATAAGAGAATTTTCCCGTACAGAGTAAATACTCAAGAAAGAGCTTTGATGGGCGGTATGCGTGGCGTAGGTTTTGCGGCGCTTTTAGGACTTAGCGACTTCCGTAAAGACGCATTTGCCACAGGTATGCACGCTTATCTTATTCAAAGAAAGTATCCGCACGCAGAAATTGCTTTTTCTTGCCCAAGATTAAGACCGATTATCAATAACGATAAAATCAATCCGAAAGATGTACACGAACCGCAGCTTTTGCAGGTTATTTGTGCGTACAGATTGTTTATGCCGTTTGCAAGCATTACTATTTCAACGAGGGAGTGTCAGCGCTTCCGTGACAATGTGGTTGACATTGCGGCAACTAAGATTTCCGCAGGCGTAGATGTGGGAATAGGCGGTCACGACGGTGAAAGAGAGAAAAAGGGCGACGAGCAGTTTGAAATTTCAGACAGCAGAAATGTTGACGAGGTTTACAAGGCTCTTACCGATAAGGGCTTACAGCCCGTTATGAGCGATTACATCTATGTGTAATGTAGTAAGCGTGACGGCAAAGCCGCTTTGCAAAGATGATTTTTTACAGAAAATACAAAAAATATCCGATTCCGATACACAATATATAATTCTTAGAGAGAAGTATCTTTCAGAACAGGAATACTTCAATCTTGCAAAAAATGTGCTTTCGGTTTGTGACAAAGACAAATTGATTATACATAATTTTCCCGAAACCGCTGTAAAACTCGGTGTTAAAAAAATTCATCTGCCTTTCGGTGCGTTTAAAGATTTAAAGGGCAGAGAGAATTTTGATTTGCTCGGAACTTCCATACACAGTACGGAGGACGCAATATTTGCCGAAGAAAACGGAGCGGATTACATTACGGCAGGTAATATTTTTGAAACCGACTGCAAAAAAGGACTAAAGGGTAAAGGGGTAAATTTTTTGCGGAATGTGTGTGACAGTGTAAATATTCCCGTCTACGCAATAGGCGGCATAAATGCCGATACCGCAAAAGAATTAAAATCCCTAAACAGCAAGAATTTTGCCGGTGTATGCGTTATGTCACTTCTTATGCAGAGTGAAAATATAAATGACGAAGTTATGAAAATTAAGCGTGAATTGGGGTGATACAGCGTGAAATTTGACAAAAATATGCTTGCGTTATATGCGATTACAGACAGAAAATGCATAGGCGACCGTGGACTTGAGTACAGCGTTGAGCAGGCTTTATCGGGCGGCGCAACAATGATTCAGTTAAGAGATAAGGAAGTCGATTTTGATACACTCTGTAAAGAGGCAGACAGTCTGCTTAAAATTTGCCAAAAGTATAACGCACCGTTGATCATTAACGATAACGCAGATGTTGTAATAAAGACAGGTGCTGACGGTGTGCACCTCGGTCAGAACGATATGGAGCTTGCCAAGGCGAGAGAAATCCTCGGTAAAGATAAAATAATCGGCGGCTCGGCACGCACAATTGAACTTGCAAAAAAAGCAGAGCAGAGCGGAGCGGATTACATAGGCAGCGGTGCGGTGTTCGGCACACTTACAAAGGCAGACGCAAAATACCTCGGTACAGAAAATCTTAAGAAAATATGCGGCACTGTCGGTATTCCTGTTGTGGCAATCGGCGGTGTAAGCGCAGATAATATACCGCAGCTTGAAAATTGCGGTATAAGCGGCGTTGCAGTGGTGAGTGCGATTTTTGGCGCTGACAATATCTGTTCCGCCGCACAAAAATTAAGAAAACTTGCAGACAGCGTAATTTACGGAGGTTAGTTTGAAAACTGTATTGACAATAGCCGGTAGCGACTGCTCGGGAGGAGCGGGAATACAGGCTGATATAAAAACAATAACAATGCACTATTGCTATGCAATGAGCGTCATTACCGCCCTTACGGCGCAAAACACAACGGGCGTATACGGTATTGAGCAGACGAGCGACGAGTTTATAGCAAATCAGCTTGACTGTGTGTTTACCGATATTTTCCCTGACGCAGTAAAAATAGGTATGGTTTACGGCAATAATTCCGCAAAAGTAATTGCCGACAAGCTCAATTTTTACAAAGCAAAAAATATTGTGACCGACCCTGTAATGGTATCTACCAGCGGCAGCAGGCTCATAAGCGAGCAGGGGCTTGAAAATCTGAAAAAATACCTTTTGCCGATTTCCGCACTTGCCACTCCGAATGTACCCGAGGCTGAAATTTTGAGCGGAATTAATATCAAAAATTTACAGGATATGCAAAATGCCGCTAAAATAATTTCCGATAAATACGGCTGTGCCGTACTCTGTAAGGGCGGTCATTTAGAGGATTGCAGTGATGATTTGCTTTACTCCGACGGCGAGTTTTATACTTACCCCTCGGTAAGAATTGACAATCCCAATACTCACGGCACCGGATGTACGCTTTCAAGCGCAATAGCAAGCAATCTTGCGAAAGGCTTTGAAATTCCTCAAGCCATTGAGAACGCAAAGACATATGTAACAAAAGCAATCGGCGTAAAACTTGACCTCGGCAAAGGCAGAGGATCGCTGATGCATAACTATATTTTACAAAATTTTAAATGAAAAGGCAGATGAAATATGAGAGAATATTCAACACAGATGGAGGCTGCAAGAAAGGGAATTGTAACAAAGGAACTTGAAATCGTAGCTAAAAAAGAAAGAATGACAGTAGAAGAACTTATGCCGCTCGTAGCAGAGGGCAAGGTGGCAATTTGCGCAAATAAAAACCATAAGTGCATTGACCCCGAGGGCGTAGGCTCAATGCTAAAAACAAAAATAAATGTAAACCTCGGTATTTCAAGAGATTGCAAAGATTATGATATTGAAATGGAAAAGGTTATGCAGGCTGTAAATATGGGCGCTCACGCAATTATGGACCTTTCGTCGCACGGCAACACAATTCCTTTCCGCAGAAAGCTCACAAGCGAATGCCCGGCAATGATTGGTACTGTACCTGTTTACGATTCCGTTATTCATTATCAGCGTGACCTTGATACACTTACAGCACAAGATTTTATTGATGTTGTAAGACTTCACGCACAGGACGGTGTGGACTTTGTAACACTCCACTGCGGTATTACAAGAAAGACTATTGAGCAGATTAAAAAGCATAAGAGAAAGATGAACATAGTTTCCCGTGGCGGTTCACTTGTGTTTGCCTGGATGTGTATGACAGGTAACGAAAACCCGTTTTATGAGTATTACGATGAAATTCTCGACATCTGTCGTGAGTACGATGTAACAATTTCTCTCGGTGACGCTTGCCGTCCGGGCTGCCTTGCAGACGCTTCCGATGTTTGTCAGATTGAGGAGCTTGTGCGCCTTGGCGAGCTTACAAAAAGAGCATGGGCAAAAGATGTTCAGGTAATGGTAGAGGGTCCGGGTCATATGCCGATGGACCAGATAGAGGCTAATATGAAGATTCAGCAGACAATCTGCTGCGGAGCTCCGTTCTATGTTTTAGGCCCGTTGGTGACAGATATTGCCCCGGGTTATGACCATATTACTTCCGCAATCGGCGGTGCTATTGCCGCTGCTTCGGGTGCCGCATTCCTTTGTTATGTAACTCCTGCCGAGCATTTGGCTTTACCGAATGTTGACGATGTAAAGCAGGGAATTATTGCCTCTAAAATTGCGGCGCACGCAGCCGATATTGCAAAAGGTGTGCGCGGCGCAAGAGAAATTGACGACAAAATGGCAGACGCAAGAAGAAAGCTTGATTGGGAGGCTCAATGGGATTGTGCCATTGACCCCGAAACCGCAAGAAAAATCCGTGATGACCGCAAACCTGAGCACGAAGATACTTGCTCAATGTGCGGTAAATTCTGCGCAGTAAGAAGTATGAACAAGGCTCTCAACGGCGAGCATATCGACATTCTTTAATTAACAAGTTACATTTTTATACCTGTATTTCAAAATTGCACCTTGCTCGGTGAACCGACCTCCAAATCGTTAGATTTTTAGTCTAACTTTTTTGGGCGACTCACGGCAGGGTGCTTTTTTGTGCCTTTTTAATTCTTTTTTAATAAAATTAGCCTAATTACTGCAATTTTTAAAAGTATTTTACGCATAGGTAAAGGGGGTGCGATATGAGTACGGAAATTGTGACTGCGCTGATTGTTGCGGGCGGAAGTATTATTTGTCAATTGCTGATAAATGCGTCAAACCGTAAGCGACAGGAAAGCGAAAACGAAAAGACCAAATCATTGATTGTGTATCGGTTAGATCAGCTTGAACATAAGCAGGATAAATATAATCATCTGCAAGAGCGTGTTTTCAAACTTGAGCGAATGTCAGCCGTTACGGACGAAGAAATGAGAGTTGTAAATCATAGAATTGCTGACCTTGAGCATATAAATAGTGAAAAGAAATAAGCTAATATCGCTTTTATGGGCAGAAATTTATATTGAACTTTTAAATTAAAATGTATTACAGGGGGTGAAATTATGAAAAACTGTTTTAAAATATGGGCAAAAGCTGCGGGTATCCGTGCGGCAAAAACTGTGGCTCAAACAGCGATTTCGGTTATCGGCGTGTCTGCGGTGCTAAGTGATGTGAATTGGGTAGCGGTTGCTTCCGCAAGCGTGCTTTCGGGTATTCTTTCGTTGCTTACAAGTATTGCGGGATTGCCCGAAATATCCGATAATAAATAAGTACATTTTTAAGGCGTCGGAATATTATGTAATATGAAGATGTGTTTTACTAAAAACTGCCTTAAAAGAGCATTGTGTACATTCCTACAGACGGCACTCGGATATATTCTCGCTAATCTTGCGTTGTTTCTGACGGGAACGGATTTTGCAAATGCAGAAATGTGGAAAAGCGCAGTCTGTGGACTTTTGGTTTCTTCGGTTTCGGCAGGACTTTCAGCGGTTATGAACCTTGAAAAAAAGGAAGAAAAACCACAGTGTGACGATAAATGCTCAAAAGATGAAGAAAACAAATGAATACAATTTTACAAAAAATTAATAATAATATTGTCAGCCGCAGGTCAGCTCGACCTGCGGTTATTGTTTTATGCTGAAATTTGTATTATAATATAAAGGAAATATCGTATGGAAATACTTTCATCTACGCTTAATCACATAGCCGTGCTTTTTTCTTTTATTCTTATCGGCTTTGTTCTTAAAAAGAAAAATATTTTATCTGACGGCAGCGGCAGGACTTTGTCACGCCTTGAAAACGGAATATTTATGCCTGCGGTCGTAATCAATACATTTTGGAATAATTGTACGGTGGAAAATATAAGCCGAAAATGGATTTTCCTTGTTTACAGCACTGCGCTTTTGATTGCTGCGGTTGCGCTTGCTTTTATTATCTCAAAATTTCTTACCAAAGACGAGTATTTGCGTAAAGTGTACAGATATTCGCTTTCGGTATCAAATTTCGGATTTGTCGGAACTGCGCTTGTTCAGGGCATATACGGCGCTGACAGCATTGAACTTTTCGATTATTTAATATTCACCTTGCCGCTGAATATGTTTACTTACTCAATCGGAATTGCGTGGCTTGTGCCGTCGGACAAGGGCGGGTTTTCTTTGAAGTCATTGCTGAATCCGATATTTGTGTCGCTGTTTATCGGCGCAATTCTCGGACTTTTGCAAATACCGAGGGTGCGGCTTGTAAGTACAATTCTTACCGATTGTGCCGCATGTATGGCACCTGTTGCAATGATTTTGACAGGGTTTGTAATAGCGGGATATGAAATAAAAAGCCTGCTCAAGGTAAAGCAGACTTATATTGTGGCGGTGCTTAGGCTGATAGTTTTTCCGACAATTTTTGTGACTGCGTTAAGGCTTTTTAATACGGATAATGAAATAGTTTTTGCCGCACTCTGTGCAAATGCAATGCCGTTAGGACTTAACACTGTTATAATTTCATCGGCATACGGAGAAAGTCCGCAAACAGGCGCAAGCCTTGCTCTTGTGTCGCAGGCAATGGCGGCGATTACCATACCGATAATGTTTTTAATATTTTTTAGGAGATTTTAATATGAAGATTTACCTTGCATCGCCGTTTTTTAACGATAACGAAATTGCAAATATTCACCGTGCGGTTGAAATTCTTAAAGCAAAAGGTCACGAAGTTTTTGTACCTATGGAGCACGATGTTGAGAACAGGGAAAGCCTTACCAATGCAGAATGGGCAGAGGAAATTTTTAAAATTGACAAAGGCGGAATTGACGATTGCGATGCGGTTGTGTTGCTTTACGGCGGAATGTACTCCGACAGCGGAACTGCGTGGGAGTGCGGATATGCCTATGCGTCAGGCAAAAAAGTAATAGTGTGTTGCTATAATATTGAGCAGACCAATCTTATGATAGTAAACGGCTGTCACGCATTTTTAAACGGAATAGACGAACTCTCATACTATGATTTTGATAAAATGCCCGTTGTCCGCAATGCAGGCGAACAGAAGTAAATACATTTGTTTAGTACGGATACTTAAATTATGTTTTGGAATATTTTTTAAGCTAAGTAATTATAAAGTTTATTACTATAATATTAACAGACAAATGATAGAAACTAAAATCGAAAAATGGGATATATAAAAAAATATAAACCGTTACGGTTTAAATATAAAATCTGTAAGTGATGAATTTGACGGTTTAACAGTTATTCTTGAAAATAATGAAATGTAATTGTTTTCAATCAGATGGGCGGATGTGAAAAGTTATTGCCGTTCAACGGAAAAAATGCGTTTTAAATTTATTGTAGGTGAATGGCAACAAGTCTGAAAAGAATTTCCAAATCATTTTTTTTTAAGTTATTGATTCACCATATATAAAATGGATTAAAGAACAAGCAGGTGGTTTTATGGACGATGATAAATTAATTCATTTTATGATTGTTTCTGCTGATTATGTTCTTGATACAGTTTCAAAATATGAACCGGATGAGTATTATTTAAGTAAACTGACTTGTTCGGATAGTACAAAAATCTCTCTATGGCATAATTTACTGTGTAACTTTATTGATTTTAGCTGATATTGTTTGATACCGAAATTCACTCAAAAAGCAAAGGCTGAGTGATTGAAAAACATAGCAAATAAGCCGATTTTCAGTGTTTATCACAAAAAATAAGCACCCGATTGCTCGAGTGCTTTTGGCGGAGATGGAGAGATTTGAACTCTCGCGTCGGAGTTACCGACCTACTGGTGTTCGAAGCCAGACCCTTCAGCCACTTGGGTACATCTCCATATTAAATTATCGTACTCAACTATTATAACGGCTCAATTAAAAATTGTCAATACCTGTAACTAAATTATTATTTTATCATAAAATGAAATGAATAAGCAATACCGAATTATTTTTCGTAAGGCGGGTGATTTTATGGCTTTTGACACAAGAGAATTGTTTGCTCGGTTGTTAAAATGCGAAAGCGGAGGAGAGGGGATTGACGGTATGCGTGCGGTTGCCTCTGTGATTATCAACAGGTCAACTGTTCCTTACGGGGAATTTTCACGGATAAGCAACGGTGGAGATGTGCGGGCAATCATTACACAGCCAAATCAGTTTACCTGCTTAAAGACTTCCGTAGGGGGTCAGTACAATTCGCAAAATGTGTATAATATTGTACCTGAAGATATACACTACGAAATTGCAGATTGGGCACTTGCAGGCAATACTGACAGCTCGGTCGGCAATTCTTTATTCTATTTTAATCCTTATTCCTCAACCTGTCCAAACTATTTTCCTACCAATATCGGCGTGATTTACAATCGTATCGGTAAACATTGTTTTTATTCTCCGACACAGGCTTACAAAAACACATAGGAGTGATTTGTTTTGGTAAATTACATCAACAATAAAAAGGCGCAGCAGCTCAACCCAAATACTCTGTATAATCTCGACACCAATCCCTCAGCCTGCAATAATTATAATTGTATAAACAACCAGATTCCAAATACCATACAGCAATACGGTTACGAAATTCCATCCATACTTGACCTGGCTACATTGGTTAGCCCCACAAGTCCGAATTATCAAAGTTTCAGTCCTGATCAACAGGCACTGAATAGAAGAAATCCTGCGTCGGGGCAGTCGATAAATCAACTTACACAGACAATCCCTGCCGAAAGTCAAAATAATGAAGTTGCAAATGATTTGGCGGTTCGTGAAATTCAGAACATAGATTCAACCCAGCCGTACAATCCCGAAACATTGCCGACCCCCGCAATGATAAACGAACAGAATATGCAAAATATGCAAAACAATCAGACTGCAATGTCGACGGCAAGCCTTTTGACCGACATAAAAAATCCGTATGAGGTAACAGCCGAAAGTGTGCAATATCTAAACGGTTTTATACGCACTCAAATCGGAAGAAGAGTATCCATTGATTTTCTTGTGGGTTCAAATACAATTGTCACAAAATCAGGATATTTGCTCGGCGTTGCGGCAAACTATATTCTTATAAACGAGCTTGACACAAACGACCTTACAACCTGCGATTTCTATAATATAAAATTCATCAGATTTTATTTTAATTAAAATAAGATGCTTTTTCAAAAGTTGGGGTGAATATGGTTTAGCCGACTTTCGGTCGGACAACAAAGTTAAGAGAAAGAAAAATTTTCTGCCCGAAGTTAAAAGTTTGGTCAACCTTTTCAAAGGTTGTGGGTGTGGGCAACGCCCGCAAATAGTTTTCTTTTATACAATGTCTGACAGCCAAATGGCTTGCCGTTTGCGGCTTGAATACAATGGCGAGAGCCTTTTAATTGCGTAAGTAGGAATAAGTCAGAAAGATTATTTTATAAGTTTGTTGCCTGTAAACTACTTATACATTATAATAAAATGCCTACCATTCCGCTTTTCTTTTGCGTGAAAAGAAAAGCTCCAAAAGAAAGCACGCTTAAGGGGAAAGGGATTTCGAGTCCCTTTCCCCTTAAGTATCCCCTTTCCTTAGACGACCAAGGTCAGTGACCTTGGAACCTCTGACTTATATTTTTCTAATAAAATTTGTACTTGGCAAAATAAGTTATTTAATTATTTCCTTTTTAAACTTACACTTGCCTTTTGTTGGCTCTGCTCAAAACAGCACCTTTTAAAAAGGGTTGAACTAAATTTTGATTTTATAAAATTTACCATAGAACCTACTTTTTATTGCACTATGTAGTCCTTGAAAATCTTTTCAAAGCGTTTAAAGAAAACATTTTTGTTGCTTTTTATCATAAAGCCGAATAACAGTGAAACAGCAATTATATCGAATACGGGCAAAAACCATATAAACGGCAGTTCTGTATAGATTTCGGGATAGCTTAGGAAAAGGACAAGGCAGGTTGAAACCGTAACCAATACAAGAAAACCGATCCAAAATATTATATCTTTTTTGTTTGTGTAAGATTTAACGCATACATCAAGCTGAGTTCCACGCTCTTCGGCTGTAATTCCATTTATCGGATTAAAAGGCTTGTATTTGTCGGCAGGGTGAGGACAGAGTTTTGCGGATTTACCGTTTACAGAGCCGTAAAGTGTTGTATCGCTTGCGGTGTTTCTGTTTAGGCTTGAAAGCGGCATATCTTTTAGGGTGTGATTGCCAAGAATATTAAAAAATTCTGCCTGCGATATGTTCATTTTATAATTGTGTTCTTTCATTTCAGTCACCTGTTTGTAATTATATTTAAGTGGATTTGAATAATGTTTGATTATTTGTGATTATTTAGAATTTCTCGCATTTTCAATAAATGTTCTGACAAGCTCAAAATCCTTGCCCGATTTGTCGGCAAGCTCAACGCCTGAGCTGACATCTACCGCAAAGGGGCGCAGCTGAGCAACGGCTTTGGCTACATTGTCGGCTGTAAGTCCGCCTGCAAGGAAAAGCATTTTTTGGTTTTTCGGGAGTCTTTCAAGCATAGACCAGTCAAAACTCTTGCCGCTGCCGGGTACTGCCGAATCAAATAAAATTCCTTTTACATTGTCAAGATTTTCAATATCGCCAATGCTTTCAATTCCGCTCACATTAATTGCCCGAATAACGGGGGTTTTGCACTCGCTCAAAAGTTTTTCGCTGATTTTGCCATGAATTTGCACATAGTCAAAGCCGAGGGTGTGTATCTGTTCAAGCTGTTCTTCGGTTGGTGATACGGTAACGGCAACGCTCTTTATATTTGGGTCGAGAGCAGAGAGCAGCTTTTGCGCCTTTTCGGGCGAGATATTCCTATGGCTTTTCTCAAAAAACATAACAAACCCTGCAAAATCGGGGGAGAGTGTATTAATACATTTTATATCGGTCTGATTTTTAAGTCCGCAAATTTTAACTTTTGTCATACTTGCCTCCTGTACTTTAATAATATGTTACCATAAGGAGGTAAAATGTCAATAGTCAAAGAAAAATTGCGGATATTTTCCGAATTTTTTGATTTCAAATATTGACAAAAGCAAAAATAATGGTATAATAATTTTGTTATGCAATACAAAGAGTATAACATCCTTGCGGCGAAAGCCGCCATAATGTCCAGAAGGAGGTGCAATATAATGGCAGTAACAGCTAATTACGAGACAGTAATGGTAGTTTCTCTTAAGAACGGCGAAGAGAACGTTCAGAAGGTAGTAGAGAAATTCAAGGCTCTCATCGAAAACAATGCCACTTTAAAGAATGTTGACGAATGGGGCAAGAGAAAGCTTGCTTACCTTATCAACAAGGAGAGCGAAGGCTACTATGTTCTCTTTGATTTTGAAAGCACAGCAGAGTTCCCTGCAGAGCTCGACCGTATCTACAAGATTACAGACGGTGTAATGCGTTCAATCATCATCAAAAAAGAAGAAGAATAATTTACGAATGAACCTTTGTAGGGGTTATTCCTCGAACACGAAAGGAACTTAAAAATGCTTAACAGAGTGGTTTTAATGGGCAGATTAACTGCCGATCCGGAACTTAAGACAACCCCTAACGGTGTCAGCGTAACATCTTTCAGTATTGCGGTTGACCGTTCATATGTAAAGAGCGGTGAAGAACGCAAGGCGGATTTTTTCAATATTGTTTGCTGGCGTCAGACTGCTGAATTTGTTTGCAGATATTTCAGCAAGGGTTCTATGATTGCTGTTGACGGACAGCTCCAGAGTCGTTCGTTCCAGGCAAAAGACGGTTCTAACCGTTATGTAGTAGAGATTGTTGCAGACAATGTTAGTTTCACAGGCGAACGCCGTGACAGTAATGCTAACGGATACAATAATCAGTCTTACGGCAACAATCAATCATATGGCGCACAGTCTTATGGCTCTAACCAGTCTTACGGCTCGGCTCCATACCAGCAGGCACAGTCTCCTGCTGAGTCATATCAGAGCGGTTCAAATTCAGATTTTCAGGATATGCCGCTTGATGATGATTTACCATTTTAAATTTAACTGAATTATAATATAATTCATTGAAAGGAGTTCTCACAATGGCTGACAGACCAATTAACCGTGGTAGAAAAGCTCGCAAGAAGGTTTGCGGTTTCTGCGTTGATAAGGTTGAACACATTGATTATAAGGACATCGCTCGTCTTCGTCGTTATATGTCAGAGAGAGGTAAGATCCTTCCTCGCCGTGTAACAGGTACTTGTGCAAAACATCAGCGTGAAATTACAGTTGCAATTAAGCGTGCAAGACACCTTGCTTTGCTCCCATACACAGCTGACTAATCTATAATCAGTATTTTAAGCACCGTTTTTACACGGTGCTTTTTATTTTGCTTTTGTAAGTACAGTTTTTAAAAAATCTAAAAACTCTGACATAAATCAAAGAATATTTGTTTGTTTTGGTCAAACTTTAAAAATGCCTCGAAAATTAATAAACAAACTTTACTCGCAAATTATGTGCAATTTGCCTTTTTGGCTTACGATTCCTACAAATACAGCAAATAACACTTGATTTTATGGCGATTTTCGGTATAATATTAAAGTAGTAACTATATATAGTTACTGTAACATTGTTGAAATGTGCCTGTTACGAACGGGCTTCATTTTCATAAAACACACAATACAGAACAGACCGTTTGCCAGCGGTCTGTTTTGTGTTTTACGGAAATTTATTGTATTACTTAATTGTAAAAAAATGCACCTGTAAATCATGCGGCTTACAGGTGCATATATTTTTTAATTAACCTACGCTGTAAATTTCAAGAGTATCAATATATCCTGAAAGGTAACGCTGAATTTCGGTTACATTATTAATTGTAATTGATGTGATGTAGTGGGTAACAGCTGAATTTTTGTACTGAAAATCGTTAAATTCAGCATTGCCGGCTGAATAGTTTTGCAAAAGAGTAACATCGTTTACATCAATCTTATTGTCAAGATTGATGTCCCCTGCAACAAGGTCGTTTATATATGTATAAGTCTGTTCTGTATCAGCGGGTTGATTATTAAGGTCTATAAACTTAATTTCGTTTTCTTTTGCGTATTTTTCGGCTGCGGTAGAGGAATAACCGTTGATTACATAATATGGGTTCAATATATTTGAATTTCCTTTGTTTGATAAAATATAATCGAAATATCCAAACGCTTCATCACCTATGTATTCAACATTTTTGCCGATTAATACTTTATTGAAAGAACAACCGATGAATGCATAATCGTCTATGTATTTTGCACTGTCGGGAATTTTTATCTCTGTCAGTCTTGCGCATCCACAGAATGCATCTTTGCCGATTTTGGTTACATTGTTACCGAGTTTTACATTTTCAAGATTATTCATATAGTTTGCAAAACTGTCGGGGATTTCTGTAATTCCGTTTCCGATCACAAGATTTTCAAGAGTGTAAATCGGTTTAATATTTGTATTATCGAAAGTTGTAAGGCTATCGGGTAAAATAAGGGTTTTAACATTGCTTGTATCTGTTGTTACAAATATAGATGAGGATAAATTTTTAACCTGTCGTCCAAGATAGGTGGAAGGGATTTCAAGAGTTTCTGACACTGTATAATTAATTGAAATAAGAATCAATGACTTGTCACTTAGGTCAACCGTATAATTGTAATCATTATTACTGTCTTTATAATCGATGTTCACAAGTACAAAATCGTCATCGTTGAGAGTGCTTTTATCAATGTAATAATAATCACCTGATTTTTCTATGCTGACCGTATCTGAACTGCAGCTTGTTACGCTATGCAGTAATGACGAAACTCGTACATAATTGTCCCGCATTTCAATAAAAATATCACTGTTTGCCGGAGCAGGAATAAAGGAGAGGTTACTCATCTTTGAGTTTGCCTCATCAAATACAGACAATGATTTTGTTGCATAAACTTTGTTGCTTTTTTGAGTGCAGTAACCGTAAATTGATTGTACGGAAAAAGCAAATTCACTTGCGTATTTGCCGTATATTGTATTGCCCTCAACATTGCAGTATGAAACGCTTGAGTACCACGCTTCACCGCATATTGCTCCCGATGATTGAGTATCGGAAAAGTAGTTGTAATTTACAGTGCTGTTTTTTACAGTGCAGTTTAAAATAGCGGCATATTTAGCGTAAGCACCAAGCACACCGCTAACATTTGCAGGTGCGACATTTGCGTTTTCTATTGTTAAATCATATATTTTTGCACCTTGCAAAGAACCGAAGAATCCGCTGATATTGTTCAATTCATTTTTGGTTGAACCGATTTTAATGTTTTTGATTGTATGATTATTTCCGTAAAATACAGAACTGAAATAACCGTCGCTGTTGCATAGCGGTGGTACTTCTTTATCATAATCGGCGAAATCAAGGTCGGTATTTAGATTTATTTTTTCCGGAATATAGCCGTAATTATTGCAAATTTCAATAAGCGTAAAGTAATCGTCAATACTGCTTATTTCATAAGGAGCGTCAACGGCTTTTTCTTCATAGTATTTTAAAAGGATAACAGAATTGTTCATATCTTGAACAGAGCAAGATGAATTGCTTAAAAGAGATTTTGACGCTTCAATCTGATTGTTCAGAAGATTTGCGTATTTCTCGGAGGAGATTTTGCTTTTATCTATGTTTTCGGCATCTGAAACGGCCTTTTTTAGATTTTCTGTAACTTCACTGTTATCTAAAGCGGAAGTAAAAGCTTTTATAGAGGCATATGCCCTTGAAATATCAGGCTGATTATATGCATCACTCCATTGGTTATGGCTAAGTATATAGGAATTATTTTCTTTGCAATTCTGATTTGTAAGTAAAGAACTCGAAAAAGACATATAGCTTGAATCGTTGTTTGACTCAATTACAACCGAAAATTTTTCACCCGATGTAAGGTAAACTTGATCTTTTACATCTATGTAATGTACGCCGTTATTCTCAATTTTCCCGCTGAAAGCAGTGAGAAGTCTGCCGTCTTTTGGGTTATCAAAATCAGCATTAAGTGCATAAACAGAGGCGGTATAATCATAAGCACCCAAGGTTTTGAAACTGATTTGTTTTAACTGTTCGTCGGATTGGGCGGTAAATACATTTGCTGCACCTTCATAATTGTAACCGTACCCTTGAGTGACAAAGCAGTTCTGATATTCGTTGTCATAAGCATTGTTGTCTTGCATTATATATTGAGAAAAAGCAAGATTGGTTGTATCGTAAGAAATCCAAATGTAACCATCATTGCCGTAATGCTCACCCCAACTGTTTTTGCACAGCCATGCACCGTCATTTGAAGGCTTGACTTTACCGGTAAAATTATCTTTGCTGTAATTATCGTCCCAGCCGACAACGACTATTAAATGCGAATCTCCGATTCCAATGCAGGTATTATCGCTGTAATAGTTTGCGTAGTCGGAAGAATAGCAGTCGGTAATGCTTGGATAGTAAACGGTAACGGCACCGTTTGACACAATCTTTGATTTTAAAGTATCTTTGTTATTGCTTATTTCACTGTAGTCCTTGAGTCTGTAGTCTGAATAATATCTAAGGGTTTCTGAAAAGCCTTTCTTCACTTCATTGTAAGGGCAAAGACTTTGCGGATATGTACCAAACCCCGAGTTAAGCGAGATGGCAAGAGTATCGGAAGTGCCTCCGTTACTGCCTTTTGACGAATAGTCTATGTAATCGCCGTAAAAAGGAGATGACTTGTCAACTATGCCTGAATGTATGTACCAGGTTTGTCCTGCCTCTGATAAGTCAATAGTGTCTTGCGGATTTTCTCCGAGCTTGCTTTTTAGGTCATTTTGCGAGAGAATACTCGATTCCATTGATGCTACAGATGCAAATGCCCAGCAATATCCCTCGGAACCCTGATTTTTAACCTTCGATACTCTGCCGTAATCTCGCAAGTCATATTTTTGCGGAAGTTTTTTGCTTATATTTTCAGTATCGTTATTAAGTTTTTCAACAGGAATTTCGTTCTTGTTTTCGTCGTATAAAACGGTTCTGCCTTCCTCAATCTTTTCGTAAATAGCTTTAACGGATTCGTTATCTTCAACAGTGGCGGCAGAAAACGCAGTAGAACCGCAGCCGAGAATGAGCAATGAAGAAAGCATTAATGATATACATTTGAATGACTTTTTCATATTCTCCTCCTTTATGATTACTTTTGATATTATAGCATTTAATTTATATTATTGCAATATTTACATATAAAATATATTATGCCGTTTAAATTTATGGTATATTTATAAAATATAAAGCTTATTGTCTATTTAATTTCAAGAGCAAGAAAACAGGGCGGTGCCGGAATGGGACTTGGATGATAAGTTTTGTTATGGACGATGAGTCGCATATGATATTTAATTTAAATATAAGCTCTGTAAATTCAAAAGCGTTGTTTAATAAAAACGAAAATATCAGCGTCAGTTTTGCTAAAGGGCTCGGAAAGTATTTTGACGCAAAAAATATAAATGCTGATTTTTACGATAATGTTGACTTTAACGAACTGTTTTTAGATTATTCGTTTGACAATGATATTGATGCCGAATGTTTGGTAAGTTTTAATACAAATTGTTCCGAAATCAGCTTTGTTTTTAAATTTGGAAATTACCGAGATGAATCAGAAGAAATAGCGGAGTAAAATATACAAATACGGTATTTATTTTATCATATTTTGTATTCTATCTTTTTTAAGCGGATTTAACAATAACAGTCAGTTAAAGTTTTTGCTTTGACTGTTTTGTTATTAATTGCAAAACTATACATAATTAAAGACAAGATGTTCATTTGCTGAATATAAGAACAAAGGGTATCAATACTGTTTTGTATTGATACCCTTTGTTGTTTGGTACGAGTGTTCATAACGGATTTATGAAAAATTCAGGTTTTATCGGTAGTTGCACACATTTCTCGCTCGCACATTTGTGATTTATTCAATTTCTCCGTACAATAATAACGTAATCGGAGAAATTACAGATGAAAAACATTATTAAAGAGTTATACTACGGCAATATTGATCCGCAGGCACGAGGTTTTAAGAACGGCAGCTATCTGAAAAAGCAGATTACTATTCTCTCAGAAAGTGAAGCACTCCTGACCGAAAAGCTGACCGGTGATGAAAAGAAAGCATTTCTTTCATTCATCAACACTTCTAATAGTATTTTAGCTCAGTCGGAACTCGACAGCTTTATGGTTGGTTTCAGATTAGGCACAAGGCTTATCCTTGATACCTTTGTGAACAATGATACGCCGTATGAAGATTTTTTAAAGGAGGACAGCGAATTAGAAATCCAAAATACCACCTGTATTTAACACCCAATGAACGGCGCACGGTTATCAACAGCTTGATTGATTTGAGGAATGACCTTATAACACAGGGCAAGTACACCGATATCATCGACGAGCTGCTAATCAAGCTTACAAAAGCCAAAGTCAAGAAAGTCAAGGTCAAGGAGGTCTGACAATGGAGATTACATACACACAGCAGGGAGATTATTTACTTCCCAATTTAACGCTTCCCGAACAGGATAAACGACCTATCGGTTTATGGGGACAACAACACCTTCGCTATATCAAACGATGCCGCCCGATTTTATATACCAATATGCTCACAAAATGCAAACTGAATGAATACCTTGCCGACATTGACGAACAGGCACAGAAGATATACAACGAGCTCGTGCAATCTTTCGCCAAAGAAGAAGGCTGCACCGAACAACTCAAAGCCACCAATCAAATGCTGTGGGTTCGCAAGATGAATAACGCCGTCCAACGAGCGAGAGAAGTTGTGAACGCTGAAATAATCTATAGCTAACACGTAGGCTGATGTAGTCCAATAAGAGATTACATCAGCCTTTTTCTTGCTAATAATGGTTTACTATTCTTTTTTAATATCTGGCAACTGCGGCAAATCCTCCAAATTCACCGAATCTAATACATTCAACTGACGTGCAGCTAAATCGTGCAGTTTTGCCAAACAGCACGACGTTTAACATAATGGTAATCGAAGGTTGAATACTTCTGTATTTCGCTATATCTGTGAGTGATATATATTCATTTTTGAAATCTGTTGTGTAAATACCAATGTCAATTCCACCGGCGTGAATGGTATCTTTCTTGATTGCTTTTGTCATAACAAATTATCCTTCCGTATCCGATAAATCACCCATCTATTGAGCGTCGCGATTCTATTTACACATTTTCAATAAAACTTTTTCTAAGCAATCTTTACTGCTTGAAACATCTACATAATCATTGCTTCCCGGAGCATTGATTGTATTTGAGAATCGCAGATTATACAAATAATAATCATAAAGCAATTTTTCGTACTCACCTGGTTCAGCAGCAGATGAAGATTCTTCTGGTGTTGTCCATCTCCAGTTCTTGATTGCAGCATAAACAAAGCTATCAATTACTATTCCGGAAAGATGGTAACTTTTAAAGTAGTTATCTCGAATATATCGCATATGTTTACAGGTGTCAAATAATAACCCATTACTTGATTTGTTTTTATCACGCATAGCACCCTGCTCTGCTTTTGGATTAGTTGAACGCCAATTCCCACCCATATTTGTGTCAGGATATTTATAAATTATACCATTCCATCCGTATGTAACAAACGCAGGCAGTATTTCAAATTTCATACCATCGGAAAAAGCTATTTTAACAACCTGTCCATCAGCTCGTACATCTGAACGAGGATATGTATTAAGTATTGCTTCTCTTACAGCTTGCAATAGTCTGGACTGCCCATTTCCCTTATAAACGTTATGGCGATTGTATTCATCTTCAGGTAATTCAACAAGAATATCAACATCACTGGTATTAATTGCTGTTCCTCGTCCATAGGAACCAACGTAAAGACTATGTTCTTTGTCACTTTGAGAATCCCAAAATTCACGGTTAATTGCTTTAGTGACCGCTTTATACCGAGTTGAGATGCTTGTTCTAATGTCTGTCGAAATAACTTCTCCGTGCTTTTTGACGTTATAGCTCACTTTATATTCCTCCTCTTTAGTGTATCAGGTAAAAGTCTATCGATTTCTTCGTCAGAGTATGTGCCATCTTTACTTTCATTGATAGCTTTTCCTGCCTTTGCAACTGCACGATTAGTTGTATTTGGAGCGCCCTGATATGCTTCGTGTATACTGCTTTGCAGATTTTCAAATTCATCAAACAATTCTTTTGCGGTTTTTTCTTTAATTCTTATTCTTCCAAGCAGTGATAATAATTCATTTCTATAACATACGAGTTTCGTAGCTGCGGTTTTATTCGATTTTGCCAAGTTCTTATAATCAAAAGTTGCTAATAAAGCACTCATTGTTGTGGTAACAAAAGACACAATAGCAGAAACTAACTTTATCCAAAACTGATCAACAAAAACAATTGAAATAATACCAGCAGAAGTAAGCGACGCAGAGATTATATTAATCCAAGAAAACAACTTGTGACGAAATTCATATATCTCTGCTTGCTTTTCTTGTATCTTGTGAGTCCAAAAAACGTTGGCATATTGTGTTCTAACCAAGTCTTCAAGTGTTGTGTAATCATCTTTCATAAGATTAACCTCCTTGCTCTATTAGGTGTTTTTATGCTTTTAATCCATAAAGCTAACATCCCCACCGGACAGGATAAACTTCTTCAGATATCCTTCTGCTTTTTGGACTACACGGTGCGGTCTGATGGTGCAACCCTCCAGTTTTTCCATAGTTTCCTTCGCTTTTGCGCGGTCAAGTGTTTCCATTATCTGATCAAAAAGTCCGCCTTCATACAGCTTTTCTTCCTTTAGGTGGAAAACCATAATTCTTGCCAGCTTATCTTTATCAAAACCAAACGCCTCGCTGAATACTTTGATATTTGCTTTCAGTGTATTTCTCTTATAAATCTCGATGTACTCAGCAAGAGTTTTTCCTTCGTCAAAATCTTTTAGCGCACCGGAGTAAATATCTTCCAAAATAGCTTCGGCAGTAATCTGATCCTCTGCCGGCAATTCTGCAAAACTGGATTTCAAATCATCGAGCAATGCTTTGATTTCTTCCGGCTTTGCACCATTGGAAAGGTCTTTCAATACTTCGGCAAACTGAGATTCCATAAACGCACGGTTAATCTCATTTGATGATACCTCGGTAAGAAAAGCCTTGATGTCATAAATCATATCGCCGCCGGGCTGAACAGTCCTCGGTATTTCGCTGTATCTTTGATGAAGAATTTCGTATGTTCTTTCATCGAGGTCAACCGTTACCTCTCCGGCATCCTCTGTGATATAAGTTCTCTTCGTCCAAGTAAAAAGCTGAGGAATAGAGCGATAATAATTGTTGCTGATGTTATTGAACAAGTCGGCAAACAGCTTGATGTCACCCTGATTATCGGGAAGTCTGCTGAAATTCTCAATACCGTTTTTCTCGAACAGCTTGATGATGCTTTGATAATCGTTATTCATTCCGATGATGTTCTGTCCTAAAGACGGAACATATACATCTTGATAACCAGCTTCCGCATAGAGTTGCAGAGCTTCCTTTGCGTTTTTCTCCATTGTGTACGGCTTTCTGCAATACTTGATAATTCCGTACTGCTTTTCATATCCGTTAAGGCGATTTGTTCTTGAAACAGCCTGAATATACTGCTCGTAATCGATTACTTTATCCAAGTACAAGGTGTTAATCCATTTCGAGTCGAATCCGGTAAGAAGCTGATTAACAACGATAACAATATTAACCGCTTCATCTCTTCTTGTATCAATATCCTTGTAAGGTTCTTTGTGCGCAAGACGAGAGCAAACATCATCCTTGAATCGACGATAAGCGCCGACTGTAAACTTGAAGTTGAAATGGTTATTGTAATCAATGAGGATTTCTTCTACTGCCTTATCCTTGAAGATATCATCGCTTGTATTATCTGTATGCGGATCAAAAACAGCAGTGACAAACAAATCTTTATCGTTGCCTTTTAATAAACGATAGTATTTAATCGCTTCACGGATTGAGGATGTAGCGAGAATATAGTGGAATTTACCACGGAAGCTGATTCGCTCCCATTTATTAAGAATATCCTGAACCACATTTTTGCGATGCTCTTTTCCGGTATCTCCGTCGGCATACAGACTGTTGCTGACGTCTGCTTCCACCTTGTCTATATCTCGGGAAGCAAGATCGTGATATTTTTTGAATTCTTCATCGGTAAGACCTTCGACGCTATCTTTGCCGAGCTTCATCAGAGCAACCTTTTCTCTGAAATCTTCCTCGTCAAATGTTACGACTTTTGAAGGCTTGAACCCTAAAACATTTTTATCTCTGATTCCTTCTAAGATTGTATATTTGTGCAGACACGTGCCGAATAAGCCGTCGGTCGTAATACCGTCAACTGCGTTCTTCTTCATAATAGGAGTACCTGTAAAGCCAAAGAACATTGCTCTCGGATAGGTCAGCTTTATATCACGGAGCATTGTGCCGAAGGTAGAACGATGGGCTTCATCAACGATAAACACCAGTTTTTTCTTTTGCACCTTTGCAATACGTGCCGCATTCGGAGTAGGATTGACGGTTGTCAGGTTACTCATCTTCTGAATAGACGTAACAATCAGCAAATTGGGTGTGTCGTTCTCCAGCTTTGAGAGCAGGCTGTTGGTGTTAGCGGTATCTTCAATATCATCACAGTCCGAGAAGTTTCGATAATTATCATAAGTTTGTTTCCAAAGCTCGTCACGATCCATCAGGAAAACAATCTTGTCAACTTTACCGGAGGACTTTATCAGCTGTGCGCACTTAAAGCTCGTCATTGTTTTACCGCTGCCGGTAGTGTGGTATACATAGCCGCCCTTTTGTCCGTCATCATCCCAATCTACTCGCTTGACTACCTGCGAATAGATTTTATAAGCAGCGTGATACTGATAACTGCGCATTACTTTGAGAATGTTATCTGTTCCGTCCGCAATCGTACCGTAACCGATCAGTCTGTGCGCCATCGGAATAGAAAGGAACTTTTCCGCAACTTCTTCCCAGTCGACAATATGCTTATTGTTGAAGTCACCCCAATGAAAATAGTAGTCGGAGTTGAAAGCTCTTTCACGTCCGGGATTCGCAAAGTACAGTGTTTCGGTCGGCGTCATTGCGACAAACACTTGAACAAGTGAAAAGAAGCCGGTAAATACGCCGTGCTGCATATATTTGCTGATTTGATTACACGCCTGTTCAACAGGCACAGGATTGTTTTTCAGTTCAATATGATACAGCGGCATACCGTTGATTAATAGCATCAAATCGCCTCTGCGGTTGCCGAGAATTTCTGACGAGATGGGGAGCTTTGGCTGGCGAGCTATCTGGTATACGCTTCTTCCTGCGGCAATCTCATCCTTGTCAAAGAGGAACAGATCCACACGTTTTCCAACGTGCTGTGTATCCTTGGAGTTATCACGGATGATAGAAATATATCTGCCGTTTAATCGGCGATTGATGGCAAAGGGAGTTTCGCCGTTGATTTGGGATATGATTTGTCCCATTTCCGTTTTGGTCAGAGGACAGCCGTTGAGCTTATCGGTTGTATTGTTATTGCCGAACAAAATTTTTGCCCAGTTTTCAATCAGCTCTTCTTCGGTTTTGTATTCCAGAATCTCTCTTGACCACTGATTGTCGAGTTGCGTCAGCTTGGCAATCAAGGCGTTTTCAAATTCTGTTTCGTTTTTGTATGACATAGTTGCCTCCGCTTCTTACACGAACATTTTGTGAAGCATTGCTTGTTTTATTTGTTCTAGTTTTTCAAGTTTGCGATGATGAAGAGTGATAAGGTTGTCGAGCTGCTGAAAAAACTCTCCAACTTTTGCTTGTTCTATCTGATTGGGAAGCGAAATGGGAGTCTTTTTCCCACTTTCAATGGTATAAGTTCCAACAGTACCGATACCAGCTGATTCATTTATGAAGCCTTGAATCTGTTCCGCCGAGAACGAATAAAAGAGGAACTTGCCATCTATTTTATCTGAGTTTTGGAACCATATAATATTACCGTCTTTGAAATACAAAGGCTCCAAATTCCTCACTAAATAAGGCACTCCGATAGTACCAACACCCGTCACAAGCAAATCTGAAACACCGACTTTTCCCGACAATGCACTGTATTCTTCGTACTTCTCTTTTGAAATATAGAGATAGTCATCCGGCTCTTCATTCTTTGCAGCAGCAACAATATCTCTTGCTCTAAGGAACCTTACTCCACTGTCTGTCCAGTCTGATTGATGGATGCGCTTAACAGATGTGACATTCATCATATCACCGAGCTTACGCTGTTTCCAAGCGTAAGTAAATCCCTTAAAACGAATTTCCGGTACATTTGAACCATTTTTCGGAAACATTTTTTCAAGCATTGATTTTTTGACATTGGTCAATTTGTCATACTTGCGCTGATGAAGGGTGATAAGGTGGTCGAGTTGTTTGAAATACGCTCCAATTCTCCGTTGCTCAGCTAATGATGGTATTGTAACTTCATAAGGTTCAACATGTTTATTATTTATCTGAGGAATAGTTGATGTATCAGCAATCTTGTATAAGCCTTCTTTAGAAATAATATTATACAAAAATTCCGAATCTAATTTTTCAGAAGTAAGTGCCATCATATTCGTATCCATATAGCTATCAATGCCCATAATACGGACTTTATTGGTCATAATAGCCGCACCTCTTTTTGGAAAAACAACACTCCCTTTTGTTACTCTTTTTACTGTTGAATGTTCAGCAACTTTATTTTGAGTATCAACAACATATTTATCGTTGTAGTTCAAATCATCTACTTTAACATACAATTCTGTTCCTTTATCAAATTTAGAAGGAGCTTCACCAGATGTTATGCTTACATATTCCCCCAACTTACGCTGTTCCCAATCTTCTGCAAATCCTATAAATCTAACTGCCGGAGTTTTATTCATTTTCTTTTCCTCCCAACAGTGTTTTGAATTGCTGAACTGCCGCCATATCAAAAGCATCACCTGTTAAGTCGTTAAGCATAACGGATAATGATTCCTCGGTCTTTGCTATATCGGTATCAAGGGTAAGAATTGGATTATCGTATTTGGTTATAATATCATTCACGGAACGGTTCAAATTGGAGATAATAGCGTTCGGAATGGCGTTGATGTTTTCCATTGCAGGCGTCAGCCACTTTTCTTTCAACAGCATCTTGATTTTATCGTCCGACAGCTTTACAATCGCTTCTCGTGCCTTGATATCGAGGTCGGTTTTAAGTGCTTTGATTTGTTTTTTCAGAGCAGAAATCTGCTGACCGAGGAGGTACAAATGACGGATCTTATAATCATCTTCTTCCTCGTCGATTTCAATGTCGTTTTTGATTTGCTCAACAATGGCATTAATCGCCGATTGTTTATAGGTACCGTTTTTGACTTTTTCCGTTTCATCGGGCCAAACAAGTTCCGGATGCCTTTCCTGAAACTCCACCTTCTGTTTAGGCTTCAGCGCAGCGTATTCCACGTACATCTTCGTTGTATCGTTAGATAGCGTTGCCAAAACCTCCTGATACTTTGCTTTTAGCTGCTTTGTATCAAGCTTTGCTTCAGACTGCTCATCACCGTCATCTTTCTTTTTCAGTTCTTCCTTGAGCTCATCGTCCAGCCCTTCCCAGAAAGATTCATATTCCGATGTTGCGCCGGACAGATCTTTATTCAAACCATCCATTTGTGTGAATTCATCAGCAAATAGATGTTTTTGAATCAAAGCGAAGGGTATAACTCTGCCTTCTTCTCCTTTTTTGACAGCCTTTTTCTCATTCTTATCATATACTTCAATATCTTCTACACTACGTGCAGCGTCAAATCCCTGCAAGCGGATTGCTTCCAAATCAAGGCTGATTTGTTTCCAAACATCGTCAAAGGCTTTATATACAAGATACTTGTCCACAATGTCAAACTGCTGACATAGTTCAAAAATACGATTGGTGATTTCTTTTTTCAGAGCAGCAACGTTTTTTACCTGATTGTCGATCAAAAGCTCATAGAGCTGATCTTCAAGCGCTTGGAAAGCTTCTTTGTAATTCGCTTCAAATGCAATAACATCAGCATTTTGTTTGATAGCATCAATAACTGAATCGCAGGATAATTCTGAGGTGTGTTCATTAATGCGTGTAAACAGCTCATCGCATAGTGACGGAAAAGCTTCCCAATATTTTTTGAGATGCTCAACCTCATAATTCGGGATTCCGCCAAATACGGTTGCGTGTAAATCAACAGGAACTTTTTCCTCCGATTCAACATATCGGGGGATGTTGAGGTTGTAGTCGTTATCTTTAATCGTTTGTTTAGAAACAAGAGAAGCAAAATGCGGAATGTTCTCTCTGTTCAAAACAGCGTCAACTATCTTTTTGATATGATGACCGGACAGGCGGTTTTTGTTGCCGTCCTTAAAGAACTCCTTTGAAGCGTCAACAATTAAAATATCACTGGCTTCACGGTGTTTTTTCAGTACCATAATAATGGTTGATATACCGGTGCCGTAAAAGCAGTTTGAAGGAAGTCCGATAATAGTTTCTATATTATTGTTTTCTACCAACTGAGTGCGGATGTCTTTTTCGGAACCACCTCTGAACAAAACGCCGTGAGGCATAACGATACACATAATGCCGTTATCTTTTAGGTGGTATAAATCGTGCAATAGAAAAGCGTAATCAGCCTTTGAAGCAGGAGCGATACCGTATTCTTTGTAACGAGGATCGTTTGTGTAGTTATCTGCATCCCATTTATGTGAATACGGCGGATTAGAAACTACACAATCAACAGGGACATACTCGTAGCTGTTTTCATCATTATCATCAAAATATGGCCAGTCGTTCGCTAATGTATCACCACGACGCACCTTGATATTGGACGGATTGATACCGCGCATAACAAGATTCATTCGCGTCAGGTTGAAGGTTTCCTGAATCAGCTCCTGCGCATAATAAGTGATATTGCCGCTGTCCTGCAAATACTTTTGCACACTCTGACCGATGTTGATAAGCAGAGAACCCGATCCGCTGGTTGGATCGAGAATATTAATTTGCTCACGGTCACGCAAATGATGGGCTACAATTTCAGACATCAATATCGAAATCTCGTGCGGCGTGTAAAATTCTCCGTCCTTCTTACTGTTGGACGCAAAGTTCTTCAGCAGGAACTCATAAATAAATCCGAGTACATCGTAGCCCTGATTTTCGTCCATAGGAATACGGCTGACTATCTTTATGATGTTCTTGATATGAGAAGTCTGATTGCTGATGGATCCCATTTTGCTCAGTTTTTCACGCAAGGATTTGAAAATCTCATTGAAAAGCTTTTGATGATCGGGATTGCTGCCAATATTTCTGACAAATGCATTTAGGGCGTCAGTTACATCAGACACCGTAAAAGTTGCTGTGTGATCCTTCCAAGTAGAGAAAAGGTTTTTATAGGCAATAAAATATCCAAGGTGATCTTTGCACTGCTGAACGGTTTCACTATCTTCTTCCGTCAGTTCCTCTGCCATTATCTCCATAGTCCAATCCTGTTTCTTTAGGTAAGAAACTTCATTTTCGGAAACAAAACGGTAGAAGATAAAACCTAATATAATATCCTTGTACTCAACGGCAGAAATTGATCCACGCATATCGTTGCAGGTATCCCAAATTAATGACGCTAATTGCTGTTTGTTCATTTTTTAACTCCTTTTTATCGTACCAAAGTTAGGTGATTCTTTGTGTTGAAACTTTTATTTTTCTTCCGGTACGAACTCCATAATGTCGTCTATCGTGCAATCCAGCGTTTCGCAAATTTTGCCTAAGACTTCAGTAGAAACATCCTTGCCCTGTGAAAGCTTACTCAATGAATAATGAGTGATTTTTGCTTCACGCTCAAGATCGCTTTTTTTCATATCTTTATCAATGAGCAATTTCCAAAGCTTTTTATAACTAACAGCCATAATTACAACCCCCTTGATAGAAAACTCATATAAATATATGAAAATTATAGCATAAATCTTTGCAAAGCTCAATCAAATTTGATGATTTTCATATAAGAAATTTGATTTTTTTAAAGGCTGTTCTACAAACTCTCTTTGCAGTATCGGCATCGCTAAATCCGTGATTGGTAGCGATGTCGGTATAAGGCAGCGGTTTGATGAGCTTTTCCTTCGGTTTGCCATTTTCGTCTAAATCGGTTTTGTCGGCATAGTGATTACTGAAACACTCAGGGCAAAAGCCGAGGTGCTGGGCGAGCATTATTTTTTCTGTGTATTCCAAGCTGTCATAGGCTTCATACAGTTTATCATAAAGCTCCTGCTTGAAATAGATATTTTCAGGATTGAGCGAGGAATCGGGAAGAAGAAAATCTGTTGTCTGTTCGTCGTCCTCATCGTTACTCTGAACATCTACATAGTTTTCAGTAAGAATACCGCCTTCAATGATAGACTTTGTTTTATCATAGCTTTCACCGATTTGCGCTGCAACCTGAGAAATGGTTTCCTCCGTAAGTTCACCGCCTGAATGATTGAAAATATCCATCACTTTACGAAGTCGGGCATATTCAAATTCGCTCTGCACGGAATAGCCCGTCCGCATTGTGCGGATATAGGTATGCGCCTCACGCTCCATATACCTCTGAGCATACGGCAGAAAAGGAGCTATGGAAATATCGTATTTCATCAGAGCCTTACATAAGCCTGTTACAAGGCTTTGCTTTATATCGGCAAAATGTTCTTCCATTGAGTATTTATTCCTAAAAAACTTCGCCTTTTCATTTAACGACGGCTCGTAATAGTGTAGGAACCAATAGAAATAATTGTCATCGCCGGTCTGGATATACTGCCGAATATACTCCTGCAAATCCCATTCAGGCGGTGGCGGAGTAATGCGGTATATTTCAAATTCTTTTTTCTCGATATGGCTCACTTTTGCTTGATTCTCCTGTCCGTTTCTCTATACAAATTCTCACGCTTCATATCCATTTTAAATTGACCGTTAGCGTAGTTGTTATCATACTTTGCTTTTTGCCAATACTCTTTAGCGACTTTCAGCACCATTGCAGCAAACTCTGCTGTAATGGTGCTTCTTTTTTGTTCTACACGAATTGCAGAGCAACGGCTCTTGTAAATTGGATTGATAGGGTTACCTTCGGAAAGCTCCTTTTCCTTCATCCTCGCCGCATATTTTCGGCAGGTAATTGTTTTTCCTTTCAGCATATAGGACGCAATACCGTTGCAATACACCTGCCGCCTTGCAGAAGTCATCAGGAAATAGCGCTTGCAGATCGGACACCTTCTCGGATAATGACCGTAGTACAAGCCCTCAAAAAAATCCGTCAGCACAAAGCTATAGTAATTATCAAAATACATTCTTCTCGCTGTAACCATCGTTTTGCTCTTTGCTGTCTTGCGCATAGCGACATACTCGGATGTTACATCAAGTTTTTCATTGCCGAATATGTCCAGCGCAATAGGTAATAGGTGTGCCTCATCGAAGCGTTCTGCTTCATTAAGCCTGTCGCAGAACTCGGTTAAGCCCTCAAATGCTTCTCTCATATCGTTGCTGATACGATCATAGAAAGCCAGTGTTGTCATCATATCATTAAGTAGGTTGTCCGCTGTTTTTTGCTGAACTTTATCTATTCCAATCGGGAGCAAATCCAAAGCAGATTTATTGATTCCCATAGCTAATATTTGAGCCTTTGCATTGAAATACTCTCGGATAAAGTCAGCGTTGTTCTCTGTGAAAAGTTCAGCTATTCTAATACACTCTGCTTCAACATCCAGCTTAGTGAACGGTTGTAGTTTAGGCAAGGTTTTTAAGATTTGGTGGATCTCCCACCCAGATCGTAAAACATCATTGTTATCAAGATAACCGGCAGAGATCGTATCGTATAAATGCCAGCTGTATTGTTTGTATACAACCAACCGAGCCGCCGTATCGTCCTTATAGTATTGATTCAAAAGGTGCGTAGCGAACGTACCGGCAGGGTAAATTTTGTTGCTGATCCGTATTCTTCCGTCACGAAAATCGGCGCTGAAAAAGCTGATTTTTTCCAAAATCAACACCTCCTCACTATCAAGTCTACCAAAACAGGTGTCCCATAAAACTCCCTTTGCTCCGCTTTAGAAGAAATTTTTGAAAAAATTTTGAATTATTGTTTTCCGTAATATAAAATTATCGGCTTGAATTCTGATCGTTCAGTATTCAAGCCGTTTTTTAGTGTTTTCTTTTTGATTTTCACTATGTTTTCTTAAAACCCTAAGTTTTCGGATTTTCGTGTATTTAATACAGTAGAGGGACGAAAAGCCCTCCAAAATACACGAAAGGAGGAACAAGCTATGGTGCTGAAAATTACCGAAGAGCTGTCCGACAGAGTAAACCGCATTGTCCGTCATTCGTGCTGCAACTGCATTGACGACAACTGCCTGTTACTCGACTACGGCGAAGAACACAGCTGCGTGCAGCTGATCAGCAAGTACGGCATTTACTGCAACTATCTTTTGAAATGCATATTGCCTGCTTTTCCAAAACTCTACGGCGACATACTCGCCTACAACGAAAAACTGAAAGGATGATTTTATGAAAACACTAAATAATTTTAAGATTATCGATATCGACCACGGTTACGGCAACATCAAAACCGCTAACCATTGTTTCAAGACGGGTATCACTGCCCACGACAGCGAACCGCTGTTCACAAAGGATATGCTAACCTACAACGGCAAGTATTATCTGATAGGCGAAGGACACAAAGAGTTTCTGCCCGAAAAGCAGAATGATGAGGATTACTATGTCCTCACACTCGCTGCTATCTCAACCGAGCTTTCGGACAAAGGGCTGACCGAAGCGGATGTGATTATTGCCGCAGGCTTGCCTTTAACTTGGACAAGCGGACAGAAAGCGGATTTTGCCGCTTATCTGTCAAAGAGCAAAGAGGTAGCGTTCACTTTTCGGAATGTAGATTATCATATCCGAATTTGTGATGTAAAAATCTATCCGCAGGGTTATTCTGCGGTTGTACCTATCAAGTCTACGCTCAAAGGATTGAGTATGGTAGCCGATATCGGTAACGGTACGATGAACACACTTTATCTTGTCAACGGCAAGCCGCAAAGCGGTAAGATGTTCACCGAGAAGTTCGGCACTTATCAATGCACCCTCGCTATTCGTGAAGTCTTTATGCGCAAGACACGCCGAGAGCTGAACGACTATATCATCGACGAGGTGTTGCAGACAGGCACGGCAGATATTCTTGCTTCCGATTTGGAGATCATCACCGCTATTGCCGAGGAATATGTCGCTGAGATCTTCCATCGCTTGCGTGAGCACGGCTATGATGAAAGTACGATGACGCTCTGCGTCTGCGGCGGTGGCGGTTGTCTGATCAAGAATTTTTATCACGGCAATCTCGACCGTGTAAAGTTCATTAACGACATCTGTGCCGCAGCTAAAGGCTATGAATATCTTGCAGACGTTTATCTGAGAGCCGAGGCGAAGAATGAAGGACGTGTATAAAATGACAGTACGCTTTGACCTAACCGACGCCCGAGAGCGTTATCTTGCAGAGTATATGCAGACGCTGGATGTGAAGAAGTATCAATCCCGCAATCAGTTTGTGTTAGATGCGATCGCAGACTATGTGGATTTGCAGTCGATCACCCGTGAACAGCACGAGGAGGATATCCGAAATATCATTCGTGAGGAAATGCGGGCTTGCTTTGCAGAAGCAAACTTCGCTCCGCAGGCTGTAAATCCTGCTTTAAGTGCAGATCAACAGGCGGAAGCCGAGCAGGATATTTTGGACGACCTCAAACTATTTGATTGACGGCACGATGACGGCAAATTTCAAGACCGATATTAAAATTGACGGCAAAATGCCGTCATATCAAGATAGTATTTTAATCAACAGCATAAGGCACAGAAGAACGGTTGGAATTAACACTCCATGGCTGTGTCTTATACTATAGCAAGCAGGGAATTTGTACGGCAAATTCCAAATACAACAGCTCCAAAGCTGTTGTAAATCTTTAGGGAAACCCTAACACCCGAAGAAAGAAGGTATATTTTTGAACGATATAAATGCAAGAATCGAGCTGCGAGTTACGCAGTCCGAGAAAAAGAAGATAGCCCGGCTCGCCGAGAACTGCGGCTTATCTCAATCCGAATATATCAGACAAAGGACATTGGGCTATGCGCCGAGGACGGTGCAACCTGATGTCTTTTTTGATTTCTACCAAACGTTCTGCCGTTTGTGTGACGAGGTTGCCGATAAGGTATCACCTGAAACCGAACGAAAGCTGCTTGAAGTCGTAGACGAAATTCAACAGCGCCTACTTCTGCCGGAGAAATCCTCTGCCAAGCAAATCTGTAAGGAGGTAACGACATGGCAACAACAGGCTTCTGCCCCATCAAAGGACGGCTAAAAGATGTTATCAATTACGCTGAAAATCCTGATAAAACTATCGAGCGCAAATATCTTGATGATGACTTAGCTGCCGCTCTCAATTACGTTGAGAACAGCGACAAAACCGACCAGACAATGTACGTCAGCGGTATCAACTGTCCGAAGAAAATGGCTTATGAGCAGATGATGACCACAAAGCGGCGTTACGGTAAGCTCGGAGGAAATGTTGCGTATCACGGTTATCAGAGTTTTCAGGCAGGAGAGGTCTCACCGGAAGAAGCGCACCGCATCGGCATTGAAACAGCTAAGCGTATGTGGGGCGATAATTATGAGATAGTCGTCACGACGCATCTGAATACCGATCACCTGCATAATCACATTGTCGTAAACAGTGTGTCCTTCCGCACAGGGCGTAAGTTTGAAAACCATATTTCCGACCATTACAAGCTGCGTGAGATTTCCGACGAGATCTGCCGTGAGTATGGAAAATCCGTGATTGAAAACGCTCCGTTCTACGGCGGCGACAAGGCGTATTGGGTACGCAAGAGCGGACGAATACCACACAAGGATATGCTGCGGCACGATGTTGATGAAGCCTTAGCCTGTACGATCAAACCGTTTGATTTTGAATTTTATCTTCGCTCGCTCGGCTATCAGTTTGTGCGGAATTTCAAATATCAGCATCCGTCAGTGATCGCTCCAGACTGGCGGAAACCTGTCAGATTAAGCAGTCTCGGCAAGGATTACACCAGAGAAGCGATACTTAGGCGGCTTCAATCTCAGCGTGAGGATAAATACTTTGTGGATTTCTATACACCGAAATCGTATTATCAGCGCCAACCGCTGATAGTGAGAATCAGAGATTTTGAGAAAAGAACAGAGCCTGATGTTATCACGGCGCTGTTTGAGCTTATCATCACTATCGCAAAGCTCATCACAGGCAACAACGTGCAAAAGCGAGATTATCGTCCCGTATCTCCCGAATTGAGATTGGAAATACAGAATCTCGACCGAACGCTTGAGGAATACCATTTTCTCCGTGACCATAATGTGGAATGCGCAGAGGATTTTGTATCTTGCCGAAAGGAAATCGCCGAGCAAATCAAAACCTATGAAACCGAGCGGCAGCATATCCGCAACCGAATCCGCAGAGCGAAAACACCCGAAGAAGATTATTCTCTAAAAGAACAATGCAGAGAAATCACAAAGAAGCTGACACCCTTGCACAAGCAGCTCATTATCTGCGGGCGCATTGAAAACAAAGTGCCTCGACTCCGTGCTTTGATCGAACAGGAAAAGCAGCTGGAGCAAGGCAGATACAAGTACAAATATTATCACCAAAATAAAACGAAACAAAGGAGTTATGAACGATAACCAATATATCAATCAACAAATTACACGGATTCAGAGACCACCCGTATCAGGTGCTCGACAACGACGAGATGAACAACCTCATCGAGAGCGTTCAACAGCAATGCATAATGACGCCGCTAATCGTTCGACCGCTTGAAGGTACAACAGATGAGTATGAAATCATATCCGGACACCGCCGTTTCCGTGCGGCACAGAAGGCAGGGCTCACAGAAGTCCCTGCCTTTATTCGTCCCGTCAGCCGTGACGAAGCGGCGATTATGTTGGTGGACAGCAATCTCCACCGTGAGCATCTTCTGCCGTCGGAAAAGGCGTTTGCTTACAAATTGAAATATGACGCTCTGAAACGTCAGGGCAAGCGCACCGACTTAACTTCGTCCCAAGTTGGGACAAAGTTTCGCACAAGCGAGATTGTCGGTGAACAAAACGGAGAAAGTCGGGAGCAAGTCAGAAGATATATCCGTCTGACTAAGCTTATCCCCGATATTCTCAAAATGGTCGATGAACAGCGTATTGCATTTTCTGTAGGCGTGGAGCTATCCTATCTAACCGAATACGAACAGCAGGATTTGTTTGAAACAATAGAGTTGGTGGACAAAACGCCCTCGCTCTCACAGGCAATCCAAATGAAAAAGCTCTCTCAGTCAGGCAAACTTGACAGCGATACCATATCAAAAATCATATCTGAGGAAAAACCGAATCAGCGTGAGAAAATCAGTTTCCAGCTCGATGAACTAAGCAAGTATTTCCCGAAGAAATACACACCACAGGATATTTACAAGCGCTTACTCAAATTAGCGCAGGACGATTATAGGCGCAGGCAGCGCAACAGGGAGGAACGATAATGAGCATTATACAGTCGCTTTACGGCGAAGAGCAAGAATACAAGGTCAACGGCGCTACCTACATTGTTTCAGCGGCGTTCAAGCATACAGGACGGAAAGAGGACAACACCTCTTTTCCAACCTGTGTAAAAAGAATCCTCACAAGTGATTTCGCACATTTGATAGTCACCGAGGAAAATGATACTATGGCAGCAGAAAATGTGTGTTCGGCTGTCGGAAAGGAGGATAACATTGCAGTCGAAGAAGAAACAGGATAAGGCAGGCATTACCGCCTTGTACTGCCGCCTTTCTCGTGATGGCGGCGTGGAAGGCGACAGCAACTCGGTTGCCAATCAGAAGAAGCTATTAAAACGATTTGCAAAGGAAAATGGACTTAGCAATACCCGATATTATGTTGACGATGGCTATACAGGTACAAATTTTGTTGAGGTAAGATAACGATACCTTTTTTGCAGAGGGTGTTATCTTACCTCTTTTTGATGTATGTTAGATAGCATAACTCTTTACGTCGGCTCCTATCTGTCTGAAATAGGAGATACTTTCAGTAGGCTTGTCGCCTGTATCAACTCTGCCGACAAAGCTATAAAAGATTTCGATTTTGCGGGTGTTCGTTTCCTTATCCAGTTCGTGAATAAGAATACGGTCAATAAATTCATGGACGTTTTCGTAGGTCAGTTCTTCAATCGCTGTGTATCTGCGTACCAGTGCGACAAACCTTTTTACGTCCGCGCTGCGCTCGGTGGCGTTGTCGATTTCCTGTGACAGCTCCGCAATCCTCCGGGTCAGCGTCTTTTTTTCTTCATCATAGCCGGAAGTCAGAAAAGCAAATTGTTCATCTGAAAGTTTCCCTAAAGCGTTGTCCTCGTAGAGCTTGCGGAATAAGATGTTCAGCTCGTTAATACGGTTCTGCGCCTTGTCAAGTTCTTTCCGCTGCTGTGTCAGCGTCTTTTGTACTGCCTTTGCGCTGCACTCGTTGGCGGTTTCGATAAACTCCTGTTCATGCTCTTTCACATAAGACGTTACTCGCTGCAAGTCTGCAAGGACAAGTTCTTTCAATACGCTTTTGCGGATATAATGCGTAGTGCAGAGCATATCATTTCTTGCCCGGTTGCGGTAGTTGCCGCAAGTGTAGGCGTGTTTCCGTTCAAGCGTCCCGGCTCCGCGTACTGCATACATTTTGTAGCCGCAGTCCCCACAAAAGAGCAGCCCGGAAAACAGGTCAATTTCATCAACCTTTGTCGGGCGTTGCCGGGTGGCAATCCGCTTCTGTGCAAGTTCAAAGGTTTCTTCATCAATCAAAGGTTCGTGAGTGTTGGGGAAGAAATACCTTTTTTCCTCCGGGTTCTTTTTCGTCTTTTTCGACTTATAAGATACCTTGTAGGTTTTCCCGGTTATGGTATGCCCTAAATACTCTTTCCTTGTCAGAATGTCGTACAGTGTCTTATCCGGCCAGTTGTACCATGCGTTGAGCTGTGGGCGGGGGTGGCGTTTGCTCCCTGTCCTGCGGTAGCGCAGTTCCCCGACGGTCAGTATTTCATTGTCCCGCAGCCAGTTCTGGATTTCACACATACGGTCGCCCCGTACATACATTGCAAAAATCTGTTTTACGACGTGTGCCGTTTCCGGGTCGGGTATCAGATGATTGCGGTTATCCGGGTCGATAAGGTAGCCGTAAGGAGCTTCGCCGTTGACGCGCTCGCCTTTCTGTGCCTTTGCCTGTTTGACAGCCCGGATTTTCTTTGAGGTGTCGCGGGCGTAAAACTCGTTGAACCAGTTCCGCAGAGGGGTAAACTCGTTATCTTCCCTCGCTGTGTCTACACCGTCGTTAATGGCAATGTAGCGCACTTCGTATTCGGGGAAAACAATCTCTATCAGTTCGCCGGTTTTCAGATAATTACGTCCCAGACGGGAAAGGTCTTTTGTTATGACGGTCGCCACGTTCCCGGCTTCAACCTCATGCAGCATGGCTTGAAGCCCCTCACGCTCAAAGCTCACGCCGGAAAATCCGTCGTCTACAAAAAAGCGTGTGTTGAAAAAGTGGTGTTCGTCAGCATACTTTTGTAAAATCAGTTTTTGGTTCTGTATGCTTTCGCTTTCCCCGGCTTGCATATCTTCCTGGCTCAATCTGCAATATAAAGCGGTAATCTTGTCTGTCTGTAACATTTTGTCCTCCTTTCCGACGACAGACAAGCATGGTATTTGTACTGTCTATATTATACCACATACCGCTGCCTGTGTCATGTATAAAATGTGAAGAAACGCCCTATTTCCGGGCGTTTGCGGGGTTCAGCTCCATGTCCTTGCGAATGAGCTTCTTTATCTTTTTATCCAGTGTGTCCGTTGCGCGTTCACTTGCGGACGAACATACAAGGTAAGTAACTTTTCCGATTTTATGCTCCGTTGTGGTAACGGGCGTCTGGTTTTGCGTCAAAGAAAATCCCCCTTTCTTTCGCAAACATATAATACAGTCTATGAATAGCAGCAAGTCCACTATTCAAGAAAACAAAGGCTTTAATCGGACGGTTATTAGCATAACCTCATGGGAATTTCACCCCGGCATGGTTCTCATGCAGCCCTACCCATTGCCTGCGACGCTCTTAACGCTCGGACTGTGGCTGTAAGGAAGTATCATTGTATATTTTGCGTGTCGTCGCCCGCAAGCCGCTACACTTGCTTTCCGGCGCGGTGTTGGTCGCTCGGCTGTCCGGGCGGGGATAACCTCACCCGGATAGCGTCATGGCGCACCCACCGTATGGCTCGGCGCAAAAGGAACGTATCCGATTTGCCCTATGCTGCGCCGCCGTTATCTTGCGCCGCTTTCTTTGTCAAGGTTCATATACTGGTCAGACGCGCTGTGCCTGCGGAAAGGGGAGAACGCAAGCGATAGACTACATCAAACCTTGAAATCCAATACTACCCGGATAAGTCTTGCCCGCAGGCGGTCGTAAATGTCCTGGTCTACGCCGTAATATGTATTTCCACGTTCATCACGCATTTTACGGACAGACAGTGCCACCATATCGCCCTCATAACGGTTCAAAACTATTTTCATAGCGTCCGGGTCGCCTTTGGTCGCGGCTACGATAACCGGATATGGTAACAAGCCGCGTTCGTCGTGGTCGTTGTTACTCTTGATTACCATAAGCTCGTTCCTCCAAATAGCGTTTTAGCAGCTCAAAAGAGCTTGTCCGTCTGTACTGTACAGTGCTTCTTGACAGATTAAGGAGCTTTGCGATTTCCGGGTCGCTCATGTCAAAGAAGTAATACAGCAAAACAGCGTCGCGTTTTTCTTCCGGCAGCGCGTGTATAGCGTCAGCCAACAGTTTCGGGGTAATTTCCATTCCTGCCACAAAAAAGGATTTGTCGTCAGCTTCTTCGCCCGCAAAATAGCGGTCATTAGTAAAAAGCTGTTCTTCTTCCTGCAAGGACAGGCTCGAAAAAGTAACCTCGCGGAGCTGATGATGACGTACATCACGGTGGGCGTTGCTTGCTTCAAACTTCAACGCCTTTTTGCAGAAACCGTTAAAAGCACAACGGGTTTCCCATTCGGTACGATTAGGCTCATTCATATTCTCACCTCCTTTCGCAACCGCGAAAGCGGGTGATTTGTGATTTCCCCTTTCGTACCCCACTCCCCAAAAAATTCAAAAACTGCCAAATGGAAAGAGCAGTTTTTGAAAAAATTTTTGAAAAGCGCAAAAACGCCCGACTGCATGACGCAATCGGACGTTAGGGAATTAAATAAGGTATAAAGATGATTTGACAGTTCATACTTGCGGCCGGAATATCCCGCGGTGGTGGACGGGCTTTTTTTGACAAATTAGGGGGACGAATAGAAACGGAAAAAGACACGGCAAATTTCCTCCTTGACGTTGCCGTTTCTTTTTCCGAAATCAAAAAGAACGGCAGCTTTTAAAACCGCCGTTCTGTAAATATGCAGGAATATATGAGCCGCAAATCGACGGTTTTTTTTATTTCCGTCGTGCAGCTTATTTCTGCCTTTCTAAATGATGAATCTGTCTAAACGAGAACCTAAACGACTTAATATTTCATTCGTGATTGTCCCCGTTTGTTCTGCTATATCATATGCTGTGATTTCAGCATTACCAGATTTTCCAATAATGATTGCAATATCACCTTCTTTTACTGTGGGAATATCTGTTACATCAATAATTGTCTGGTCCATACATATACGCCCTATAATCGGTGCTATACTTCCGTTAATTAGCACGTTCCCATTCCCACATGATAGAGCGCGGGGAATACCGTCTGCATAGCCTATGGGGAGTATGGCAATTTTCCTGTTTTCGGTTGCGGTATAAGATAAACCGTAACCGACACCTTCTCCGCACAATAAGTCTTTTATGGCTGCAATTCGGACTTTTATTGATAAAACAGGTAAAAGGGGAATTTTACATTTCTGTATATCACTTCGATTGCTTAAAACTCCATAAAGTGCGATACCAATTCTGGCATAATCGCCGGATAGTTCTGGATAATTTATAAGCCCATAGCTCGCCAGAAGATGTACTTTAGGGCAGGAATAGCCTTGTTCTTTTAAAACAGATATAACCTGGTAAAATGCTTTGCCTTGTGCTTCTGTAAATGTTCTATCTTTTGGAGAGATACTTTCATCAGCACATAGATGTGTAAATGCTCCTTCTATTATCAAATTCTTCATCTGAAACATACGGGCTATTTCTTCTATATGTTCCGCACGTTCTCCTAATCTGTGCATACCCGTATCAATTTTGATATGTACTTTAACTGGTTTCCCATAAGCGTTTAACAGTTCCGCATAGTGATAGTTGACTACGGTTTGAACCAGATTATATTTTATTAGCAGCGGAAAACATTCCGGGTGAGTATATCCCAATATAAGGATTTCTCCACATACCCCACCTTTCCTTAGTTCTATTCCCTCTGAAACAGACGCAACACAAAAATTGTCAATTCCGATTTGATTTAGAGCTTTTGAAATTAAAACAGCTCCATGTCCGTAAGCGTTCGCTTTTACGGCAGGCATAAATTTACAGCCGGGTGGCAAAAAATCTTTTAATACAGAAATATTGTGGTAAAGATTTTTCTTATCAAGTTCAATCCATGCCCGTCCTTTTGGATAATATCGGAGTTTATGCAACGTAAAATACTTGCCAATGATATAGGCAAAGATACAAGATAAAAAGCAAACAGCTATATAGTGAATCAAACTATTATCTACTAAAATTGCTTGACCGTGAATTAGTTTTGCTATACCTCGTATCAGAACAATCATTAACGGGTGGAGCAGATATATCCATGTTGAAATGCTTCTCAATATCGGTGCGGGCTGTTTTGCTATTGATAAAACAGCGGCAAAAAGGAAAAACATACATGGAAGTAAAAAGAGATACATACTGTCATGTCTTTGCACATCTAAAATGTGGAGTGTCATTCCCTCAAAAATCATAAATAGTAATGATATGAGAAAGCCATATATATTGTAAATCCTTTTTCTTCTCTGGGGGGTATGGCCGAACCATGCCCCCATTACCAGAAAAATAGGAACATAAAAAATCCCATTTCTTGTATAAGAGAAAATATGAAACAACGTATCGTATAGACTTTTGACTGTGGGAAACATATTGGTAAACCCATAATAGCTGTCCCCAACCAATCCGAAACCGTACAACACCAAGCAAATAATAAAAAGAACTTTAAAGTTAAATTTTTTTCCCAGTATCCATAAAATCAACACACCCGTGACGGAAGCCGGAAGATACCAGAGATGATAAAATGTTCCGTCAAAAATGAGCATACGGATAAGGTCAATAGCTTCTATATTTTCTAACTGTCCTGCATATAGATTGACAGGAAGAAAAATAAGAATTGCGATTGCGTATAACAGCAGCGTTTTTTGTATGAACCGAAACAGCGGGCGATAGTCCATTGATTTTCCCCATATATATTGTGGAAGAAGAAAATAGCCCGTTACCATTAGGAAAAACGGAACAGCCGTCCTTGCTATTATCCGTGTTAATACAAAATCAGCCTCAACATTGAATGATGTAAGGGGAGATGTATGTATAGCAATAACAAGCAGAGCTGCAATGATTTTGAAATAATCTAAACTGCCAAGCGGCTTTGTGTCTGCCATGATTTATCTCCATTCAGTAATGATATAACCGTCTATATTGTTCCCAGAAATTGTATAAGGGACATCTTCTGCAATTTCTATACAAACAACCTCTGCTTCGGAAGCAGGCAAGTAAGAAACGGAAAAGTTTTTCTGCGCTACTGTGAAATTATATTTCTGTTCTCCATAGGCAAATTGCTTGATAAATGGGATATACTCCTCCATACACAAATCATTCTTTTTCATAATTTCAGCATGAGGAACCCCGATATACCGAAAGTGCCACGGTTCGTGAGCAATCCCCGTTATGGATTCTTTCTTTTGCGGGTATCGTTCAATAAATCCATACTGGCTTGATAATTCCCGGAATGTTTGACATATACCTGTATATGGGAAATCCGGACGGATAAAATCTATATTGTCGCTTGTTAATGCAAGGTCGATTGCAAGTCCTGTCTGATGTTCGCTATGTCCGGGCAGCGCAACATATTTTTGAGTAAATTCAGAACCGTTTTCTTTTAAAGATTGAGCATAAATGTTTTCCTGTTCCTGCATAGAACGCCAACCGCTAACAGCAGAAATTTGACCCCAACCGTTTATTTCCTCCATAAGTTTTGAAAGAAGCGTAACAGCCCTTCGTTCAAGTAAAACGTCGCAAGCAGATTTATCTACGTTTACTAAATCCGTTTCATTAACTTGTTCGTTATATGGGTAATCTGCATTTACCAAGATAAGATTTCCGGTATAGATATTTTTTCTATGTAATTCAATTTTCATTTTCTCACCGCCTTGTCAATCGCTATGGAAATAATCTGTTCAAAGGAAATATGAACGGCTTTCATCATGTTAGGAAAACGGCTATGGGTTGTAAATCCGGGAATCGTATTCACTTCATTAAATACAATTCTTCCGGTATCATCTAAAAACATATCAACTCTTGCAAAACCACGGCAGTCTAAGGTCTTATAAATAAGTTTTGCCGTTTCTTTTATCTTTGCGGCTTTCTCTGCGGAAATTCTTGCCGGAACATGGATAGAAGAGGTTTTCAAAGTGTATTTTTCTGTAAAATCGAAAAAGCCTTTTTCTAATTCGATTTCGTCTACTTCTCCAACCATTAAACCGTCATTCTCTAAAACAGCGCAGCCCACCTCAAACCCGGAAATACACTCTTCAATAATTACTTTATTGTCATATGAAAATGCAAGTTTCAAAGCTGCTGGCAACTGATTACGTTCAGTGACTTTCGTAATTCCATATGAAGAACCGGCTCCGACAGGCTTGACAAATAGAGGATAACCGATTTCCTCTGCCTGCATTAACGCAATTTCTGCGTCCATATCATTTTGTAAAACAAACGACTGCGGAACAGAAATACCCTCTGCCTGCACCAGTTTATGGGCTCTGTCTTTGTCCATACATAATGCGGAAGAAAGCACGCCACACCCTACAACCGGGATTCCGGCAAGTTCAAACAATCCTTGTACAGTACCGTCCTCACCATTTTTCCCATGTAATACCGGAAAAGCTGCGTCAATGTACGTTTCTTTTATCTTTCCATTCTTTATGGTTAAAATACCGTGTACCGTTCGGTTCGGAGATACGACAACCGGAATACAGTCTTTTTCATTGCACCATGTATCAGCAGGAATTTTTTCAATTTCCCCGGCATATTTGAACCAATCCCCGGCATTTGATATTCCTATCAAAACAGGTGTGTATTTTTTTCTGTCAATATGTGTGATAACAGAATAAGCCGATTGAAGCGACACGCTATATTCCGGCGAACACCCACCAAAGAGTATTGCAATCTGTTTTCTTAATTCCGGGCAGCGTGATAATATTTCATCATGGATTCGCTGCTCCACCTGCGGGGACGGATTTACTCCTTCTGCCAACTGTTTTAAGGTTTCTTGTACCTTCTTATCAAAGTTATCCATTTTAGTTCCTCCTTTAGTTTGTAATATTTAATTCCCCAATTTGGCTATAAACATTGATTGCGTCCAAAATGTGGAATTGTTCAGTTTGATGTGTTCCATTTGCTTTAGCTGTTACAAGGATATATTCTTTGCCGTCTACTTCTGCCAGACTTGCAAGGCACAATCCGGCTTCTTCTGTATAACCAGTTTTACCGCCTATAATTTCGCCGCCGACAACTTCGGTACTGTCCATATACTTAAACATGGTACTGCGAAAAGTGAAGCCATCCGGGTGTTGGTTAGTGGGGCGGGTACTGTAACGGCTGCTCGAAAATGCTTGTCGAAAATCTTCGTATTGCAAAGCATATTTCAAAAGAATAGAAATATCTTTTACGGTAGAATAATGGTCTGGATTGTGTAACCCGGTTGCATTACAAAAATGAGTATTACTCATTCCTATTTCTGTTGCTTTTTCGTTCATCATATCGACAAATGCTTCTTCTGAACCAGCAATCCTATCAGCGAACGCCATACAGCACTCAGCTCCGGAAGGAAGCAAAATGCCATAAAGCAAATCTTTTAAGGTAGCTTCCTCGCCGGGTTGAAATCCAGCCATTGAAGCATTTTCCTCATACAACGGCTCAAAAATGTCATATGGCAATGTTACGGTCTGGCTTAAATCATCTGTATTTTCAATCGCTAACACGGCTGTCATAATTTTTGTCAGAGAAGCAGGATAAATTTTATCCTCGCTGTTATGCTCCGCAATAACATTTCCAGAATCCAATTCAACCAATATTGCATATGGACTATATAGATGTTCCAAATCGACGTTGATTTCCGAGAAAACATTATTTTCAGATTCAGATTCCCCGGTTTCGCTGTGGCTGTTTGCTGAATTTGTTTGTAACTCTGTTGATGTCCCCAAATCATTTGAAAAAAACGGAACAATTATTCTAATGCCGAAGTAGCACATAACAGTTATAGCGGCTATCAAAAAAATAACTTTCGGGAGAACACGCTTTTTCCGGCGTTTTCGCCTTTTTCGTCTGTAATCTTGACGCAATCTATCATTTCTTCTGGTATCGTCCATATATGTCATTCCTTCCGTGGTGAAGTAACAGAAAAAGCTCCTGTTCAGTATTTAGTCTACCGAACAGGAGCTTTCTGTACTTTAATATTAGGTTGTTTAAATCCTAAGAAAAAGCTAAGGAAATATTGATGATTTACTAATCGTGCAAAGGAAGCGATACGCAAAAAGTGATATTTTCATTTTTGCTATCAGCGGATATAGAACCACCATGTAAGGTGACAATTTCTTTTGCAATCGCAAGACCCAATCCCGCGCCGCCTGTGTTTGTTGTGCGTGCTTCATCTAAGCGGAAGAATTTTTCAAAAATAGAATCCAGTTTATGGGGCGGTATGGTTTTTCCTTTATTTTGGAAATAAATATTTATAGCAGTATCATTCTGTTCCGTCCAAATCTTGATGATTGAATCTGGATAACTGTATGCAATCGCATTTTTAAGGATATTGTTAAATACCCGCGCTAACTTTACTGCGTCACCATATATAGTAGTGTTTTCGTCTACATTCAATTCCGTACTGTTCCCATGCTTTTGTAGCAATGGATAAAATTCGTCTGTCATTTGTACAAGCATATAATATAAGTCAATCGGTTCTTTTTCTATCTCGATTTGCTGCAAATTGTACCTTGTAATTTCAAAAAATTCATTGATAAGGCTTTCTAAACGGTGGGTTTTATCCAAAGTTATATGGACATATTTTGCCCGTTGCTGCATAGGCATATCGGGAGCTTCATCTAAAAGGCTTAAATACCCTATGACAGAAGTAAGGGGGGTTTTTAAATCATGTGCTAGGTATGCTATTAAATCATTTTTTCTTGTGGCTTCTTCTTTTAGAATTTGTTCATGCCTTTGCATGGTAGCTTTTATCTCAACCATCTGCGTGGAGATTTCTGCATATTCTTTAGGAAATATACTGGTGGTGTTATCTATGTCCGTACTCATAAAATCATGTATCATATGAGAAGTTTGAGTAACGGATTGCCTAACCTTTGTTTTAGAGTGTAGATGAGCTACAAGCAACACAACAGAAATCCAAATAATTACGCCTACAACAAAAGCCCATAAAAGAAACACTTTTATCTTTGCGTAATTTGGTTCGCGGACTAAACCATTATTTCCGGCTTCTTCAATGTATTTATATTCCATAATCATATAGTTTTCCTCAAACCAATTCACAAAAGAGCCGTTTAAAATCTCATCTATGAAATAATACAAAGCAAAGCAGAGCAACACACCAATTACGTATATCAAAATCACTTTAACTGGTTTTGGCAATTTATTTTTCAATTTTATATCCACACCCCCAAATGGTTTTTATATACTTCGGTTTTTCAAAAGAATCTCCCATTTTCTCTCTTAAATGTCGAATATGAACGGTAATGGTGTTGTTGCTTTTACTGAAATATTCATCTTTCCATATTTGATGAAATAATTCCTCTGCGCTAACTACATTGCCTATATTCTGGCAAAGAATTTGCAATATTGAAAATTCCGTAGGCGTGAGTGAAAGGGGTTTTTCATTCAGCGTACATTCATGTGTTTTAATATTTAACACAAGACCGGAATGAATGATTACATTTTTTTCTTCTTCACTTTCAGGGCTATTGTACCGTTTATATCTTCGGAGTTGCGCTTTTACACGGGCAACCAGTTCTAAAGGAAGAAAAGGCTTTGTTATATAATCATCTGCTCCCAATGTAAGACCTGTGATTTTGTCAATTTCTTCGCCTTTTGCTGTCAACATGATAACAGGATATTGATATTTCTCTCGTATTTTCTGGCAGAGTTGAAATCCATTCATATCCGGCAGCATAACATCTAAAATTGCCAAATCTAAAGTTTCTGATTGAACACATTTTAATGCGTCTGCGGCATTATAAAATTTAAACACAATGAAGTTTTCATTTTGAAGATAAAGAGAAACAAGGTCTGCTATTTCCGGCTCATCATCAACAATCAGTATTTTATCTGCCATAAGAACTCTCCCTTCTAAAAATGGTTATCATTTATAGCATAACAGATAAGAGGAAAATCTTTCATAGGATTTCAATAAGGAAACATTAAGATTTTCCTAAGTGTCTGCTTTTTTCCTATTATCTTTAGGCTTCTCTGCATTTTGGGGTATCAGCCACAAATAGCCGATTTTTGAAATACCTGGTATGCGATTTTCCTCACATAGCTTTTGTACCCGGCGTTCTGAAATTCCCCATTTTTTTGCTGCTTCGGGGCAAGACATATATTCCATATTCAACCCGTCCGTTCTCTATCATGTTTTCTAACTTTTATTATATACGGACAGCCGAATAAATACAATCGCCATAGCAAAAATAATTGAATTATTTTAGTTTATAGTAGGAAGTGTGTAGACATATCCAACAGAAAAAAGGAACAGTAAAATGTAACTGGGTGAATGAATATGGCAAAAAGACCAGTACCAAAATATGACTTTAAGGCTTTTGGAGCAGCGATAAAAGCAGCGCGAACGGGCAGGAAAGAAAGCCGCAAGAAAGTATGCGACGAAATGTATATTTCTCCCCGCTACCTTGCGAACATAGAGAACAATGGGCAACACCCCAGTTTGCAGATTTTCTTTGAGCTTATGCTCCGTTACAATATATCCGTAGACCAATTCCTTTTAGACAAGCCCGCTGAAAAGAACACGCAGCGTCGGCAGCTTGACGCGCTGCTCGACGGGATAAGCGATACGGGGCTTCGGATTGTAACAGCCACCGCAAAAGAGATAGCGGAAGTCGAAAAAGAGGACGAATGAGAACGTCCCGCAAAATTGAATATGGATTTTAGGAAGCGTTGTAATCTTTGCAGATTGCAGCGTTTTTCTTTTGCGTAGGTTTGGCAAAATCAGATTTTCCGGTGTAGTAGGGATAAAGGGAAAAAGTTTCTTAGCAAGCATAGGAAAGGGGTACCCTTTCCGTATTTTCGCCCTCCTGCGCTGCCGCGCGTCGGTCAAAAATTGCTTGTTGGGAAGTGTCCCAAACCCTCTAAAAAGCGGAAAGGAGCGTGAACGCATGGACGGCAGGAAACGGACGGTGCAAATCAAATTCAGAGTAACAGAGGAAGAACGGGCGTTGATTGAGCAGAAAATGAAGCTCGTTCCCACCCGGAACATGGAAGCCTATCTTCGGAAAATGGCAATCGACGGGTACATCATTCAGATAGACCACGCCGACATAAAAGCCATGACAGCAGAGATACAGAAAATCGGCGTCAACATTAACCAGATAGCGCGGCGCGTCAACGCCGCGGGCAGCGTCTACCAAGAGGACATAGAGGAAATAAAGGGGGTGCTTGCGGAGATATGGCGGTTACAAAGATTAAGCCTATTAAAAGCACGTTGAAAAAAGCCCTTGACTATATCCAGAACCCGGACAAGACGGACGGGAAAATGCTTGTGTCCTCCTTTGGGTGCAGCTATGAAACGGCAGATATTGAGTTTGGATTTACGCTTGCACAAGCCATAGATAAGGGAAACAATCTCGCCCACCATTTGATACAGTCCTTTGAGCCGGGAGAAGTAGATTATGAGAAAGCCCACGAAATCGGAAAGCAGCTTGCCGACGCGGTAACAAAGGGACAGCATGAATACGTCTTAACTACCCACATAGACAAAGGGCATATCCATAACCATATCATTTTTTGTGCGGTCAATTTTGTTGACTACCATAAGTACAATTCCAATAAGCGCAGCTACTACGGCATACGGAACATGAGCGATAAGCTGTGCCGGGAAAACGGGCTGTCTGTTGTCGTTCCGGGCAAAGGCAGCAAGGGAAAAAGCTATGCAGAATATCAAGCGGAAAAGGTCGGTACAAGTTGGAAAGGCAAGCTGAAAATTGCCGTTGATACGCTTATCCCCCAAGTAGCAAGTTTTGAAGAATTATTGCAGCGGTTACAGGCGGCGGGCTATGAGATAAAGCCGGGAAAATATATCTCCTGCCGTGCTCCCGGACAGGAACGGTTTACCCGCTTAAAAACCCTCGGTGCAGATTATACAGAGGAAGTAATCAGAGAACGGATTGCAGGCAAGCGCACAAAGGCGGCGAAAACTCCCAAAGAGCAGCGCGGCGTATCGCTGCTTATCGACATTGAAAACAGTATCAAGGCACAAGAGAGCCGGGGGTATGAACAGTGGGCTAAAATCCACAATCTGAAACAGGCAGCAAAGACCATGAATTTCTTGACGGAAAATAATCTCACGCAGTATGCAGATTTGACCGCAAGGATAGCGGAAATCCAGACGGAAAGCGAACAGGCGGCAGAGGCATTAAAGGGCGTGGAAAGGCGGCTTGCGGATATGGCGGTGCTGATGAAGCACGTTGCCACATACCAAAAGACCAAGCCAGCCTATGACGCATACCGCAGGGCAAAGGACAAGGGCGCATACCGGGCAAAACAGGAAAGCAGTCTGATACTCCATGAAGCAGCAGCAAAGACACTCAAAGCGTCGGGCATTACCAAACTCCCCAACCTCGCCGCCATGCAGGAAGAATACGGACATCTCCAAGCGCAGAAAGAAGCCCTTTACGCCGATTATGGAAAGTTGAAAAAGAAAGTCAAGGAATACGATGTTATCAAACAGAACATAGACAGCATTTTGCGGCAGGGGAAAGAGCCGGAACGTGGAAAGGAAACAGAGCGCGGATAAAGTCTATATATGGAATATCTCAAAGAATTATGGTAAAATATATTTATTGAAAAATACTGTAAAGGTAGGATAAATTATGTCATTTATAAAACGCCATAAGATACTTTTTATATTATTTGCAGTAAGCATTTTCTTAATGATTAAAAATTCATCTATTCCATATTTTTTTGCTCCTCCTGCAATTATATCATTTATTTTTGATGCTCCGAAAAGCGACTTTTTTTCGGGTATGGCTCAAATGATTGATATATTCACTTCTGCATATGTAACAAGTTTAGTTTTCTATTATATGGTGGATTATCTTCCTGCTATAAAACAAGAAAAGAAAGCTAAAGAAATTATTGCACCTAAATTAGTAAGTTTATACCTGTATATTAGTGAACTCCTTGCAATGATTAAATATGCAGCAGAGCAAGAAAAACTATTGCAAACGGGAAAACCCGAAGATATGGATAAACTTCATTTCAAAAATAAAGTTATTCTATGTAAGCAAAAGTCTTTCAAAAATGAAGTTGAAAACGGAACGACACCATACTCTTTTGATTTGTTGAAAGATTGTGACAACTTTAGGACGCTAATTCTAAATATTTGCAACGAAATATCCGGCACGCCAAGCTTTTCCTATTGTGACACACAAGTAATACATATTATTTCAGAAATCCAACTGTCTGAATTGTTGCGAATTTTACCGAAACCGAATGATTTTTTATTGCAATTTGATTTTGCTGATGTTTCATATTTAGGATTAGGTGAGGGGTATCAACAGCTTCTTTCAATTTACAAAGAACTAGCGGTTTTTGTTGATACAAGACATGGCTACGAAATGATAGACATATCAAAAGAGGAAATACAAGAGTGGCAAGAAGAACAAGTAGAGTCATTGAAAGAACACCCCGAAATAGCTCAAATACTTATTGCTAATCAAAGACAAAACAAATAAAAAGACGGGCAACAGCAGCCATGTAATCATAGCCGCCGCGCCCGTTTTTTGTGGGTACAGATGATTTGATATGTTACGCAGTAGAACCCTAATTTCAAGGGAAAAGGTATTCTGTATCGCCTATGCCAGTTTCACGCCGTTTATGCCCTGTAAATCAAGGCTCTTTTTGCCCTTATTGCGTAACCACCGCGCGTCGTTTCCTCATGCGCTCGGCTGCCTGTCTGCGGGTAATCCGCTTCCGGCAGTCCGGGCAGTATTTGACGCTGTTCGATTTTGATACAAAGAACGTGCCGCACTCGGTACAACGCTTTTTATCCTCGGTCTTGAAAAGCTCTGCATACAGCAGCTTATCAAGGGGCAATACGGCGGTCTGAAACCATTTGCAAAGAAGCGAATAGGAAATAAGCTGCGGGCAGACACATTCCTCCCCGTCGTCCAGTAAGATACAGTTCCCGTTATCATAATTGCAGCACGTCCGGCGCACAAGGGCGTTGACTTTCCGGCTCTGGGGCGGCGTCAGCCGCTTAACCCCGTTCATACTTCATCAGCGGCGTAAATGGGAAGCTCTGCAAATTCCGCTTCGGTCAAAGCGTCCACTTTGGAAAGGGTGCGCTTTGCAAGCTCCCGCATATCCGCGTCCATGTAGGGCAGCGCGGCGTTGACATTCTCAATCAAAGCCCGCTTGCCGCCCTCGTTGTAAATGCTCAAAAGGTTTGTTTCTTCAACAGTCAGTCTAATCATGCTCATACCTCCATATCGTGATTTTTTGTTTTTGCCGCCGCCTTTTTCGGGGCGGTCTTTGCCTTGTCTGCTTTAAGCTGCGCCCGGATAGAGGGGCGGGGCTTCCTTATCTCCCTGTCCCGGTTCTCCCCCTTGTCAATCAGCGCATACGTCCCATGTCTGCCCTCGATTTTGGAAAAGGAAAGGGTCTTGTAGGGCAGCATGGAGAAAAGGCGGTCAGTGTCCTTTGTGGCTGCAAGCCGCATGAACGCCGGGGAAAGCTCTGCCATGAAATGGGTCTTGTTCGGGCTGTTCGGCTCGTAATGCCGCTTCATTTCCCGCACAATGCGCCGCGCTTCCGTTTCAATCAGCCCGTCCCGCAAAGCGGCAATATGCGCCTTGAAATCCCCCGGCGAAAGCTGCTCCCGGCTGCGCCGTTCTTCCTGTAAGAGCGATTGCAGCGCGTCCGGGTCGTTGGGTACGGCTTCAAAGCGTTCAAATTTCCCAAGCTGCGGGTCTGGGGTTCCGTCAAAATATCTCCCGGCTTCCTGTACCCTTTCCCCATGCTCATAAATCAGCTTCACCGTATCGGCGGGCAGCTCCTTTTCCTTGACGCGCTCATAATGTTTAGAGTAGTCCAGTTCGTACAGATTGCCCTTGATTTTCCCGCGCTCCTTTCCCGTCAGCTCGATTGCATAGGCAAGAACGCGGTCGCTTGTCTGCTCCATGTAGAAACGCCATGTGTTGTGGGGCGCGGTGTCTTTGAGGAAAACGTCGCGCTCCCGGAAACAGTGCGTCCCGGACGGGCGGCAGAACCACAAAAGTGTTTTGTCCTCCCTGTGGGGGCTTGCCGCCGCCTTTGCGATAATCTCTTTGTCAATGTCTAAGTCGCTCTGGTAAAAGCCTGTGTTCTGCTTCATAATCGCTTCAAGGGAAGCAAACAAATCCATGTTTTCAAATTTGCTCTGTTCCGGCATGGGTCAGCTCCTTTCCAAGTCCTGTGACTTCTGCTTTGCGTTTTTCTTCTGTGCCTTTTCCTTGTCGGCTCTAAGCTGCGCCCGGATAGAGGGTTTCTTTTCCGGCTTCGCTCCCTTGCCGCGCTCCTTGTCGGCTTTGACAGCGTTAGCCAGGTCAACAAGGGAAATCTGCTCGCCCGCCTTTACCTTTGCTTCCAGTTCGTCAACGGTGGGGGTGTTGTTGATGATACCGTCAATCATGTTCCCGTTCTGCTCTGTGGTCTGCTCGGCGGTTTTCAAGGGATTGTCCCGCTGCGCCTGTTCTGCGGCAACGGCAAACGCCCGCGTCCCATTCCCCATAATCAGATACTTTCCGTCGTCCGACTGGTGGTGAAAGCCATATCCGGCGGCTTCTATCTGCTCCCGGCTCATGGCGGTCACATGGAAAGTCCCCCTCGGTGTCTTGACAGTTTCGCCCGTTTCCAAGTCGTCCGGGGTAAGCTGCTTTTGCTCCTGTAAAAACTCCGGCACTTCCCGAAAACCTACACTGTCAACGAAATGCGCCGCGTCCTGTCCGTCCTGATGAAGCACTACCACGTCGGAAACGGAAAGGCTGTGTCCCTTAAAATCTTTGGGGTGGTCGATATTGAAACAGGTGTAAATATCTTCAAGGGAAGTTTCCGGCGCAAGGGGCGCGGAATAGACAAGCTCATAGTTCGCCCTGTCAACCACATTTCCCGCCGCCTGCAGGCGGTCGTATGGCTCAAAGCGGAAATCCCTTGTTTCGTCCCCGCCCTTTATCTGGTAAATGGAAAAGGTGTCTTTGTCCTGTCCGGCGGTCTGCGCCGTTTCCTGTGCCTTTGCGTAAAGCTGCTTCACGTCGCCCTCGGTCAGCTCGCCGCTTTTGAGCTGCCCCATAAGCTCGCGGCATTTCTCCGGCGTTCCCGTATAAAGCACGTCGCCCATTTTCGCCCGCCCGTTCTCCTGTGTCACATAGGCTTGCAAGAGGTAGCTGTTTTCCCGGCTGTCGCTGTAAGGGTTCCGGCGCACTCTGTAAATCGTTTCCGGGGTAAAGGCTTCTTTCGGGGCTGCGCCCGCTTTTTCCTGTGCGCCGGATTTTCCCGGTGCGGCTGCTTCCGGATCCGGCTTCTCCGGCGCGGCTTCCTGTCCCTCTCTGGTGGGCTGCTCCTGTCCGGCGGTCTGCTCCTTGTCCTGTGCCTTTTGCAGCTCCGCTAAGTTCTCGTCTATGGAATTGATAATCTCGGCGGCTGCGCTGCGTATCGTTTCAAGGGAGCTTTTCAGCTCGGACAGCTCCCGCCCGCTGCTCCACCCGGCGACATAGCCGAAAGAGTAGTCCGACGTGTCAAGCCCGTAATGTTGGCAGACAGTATAGGCGACGCTTTCCGCTTCGACTTCGCGGGTGCGGCGGTCAACGTGGGGCTGCTGCTCGTCCTTTGGCGCGTTGAGGTCAATGTCGTGCAGCTTCGCATGGGCGATTTCGTGAATAGCGGTCTTTAAGGTCTGTAATTCGCTCATGCCCTCGTTGATAGCAATGCGCTTGTCCTCCAAGTGGTAGTAGCCATGAGAGCCGCCCTCGATATTCTCAAAGGCGATAGGAACGGGGGAAGTCTTTTCAAGGGCTGCGAAAAAATCCTTGTAGCGGTCAACGTCGCCTGTCAGCTCGTCAACCGCAATGTCCGGCAGCTCCTTTCCCTCGGTCTGGGAAACGTCAAAGACGGATACCACCTTGTAGGCGGGTATGGTGACTTCCTTTTCCTCGGTGACGGGCTTCCCGTCCTTGCCGATAACGGGCTTCTGCGTGTGCGGGTCGATTTTCTGCATTTCCTGTTTGATTTTATAGGGTGACGGAGCAATGATTTTAATTCCCTTTTGCCCTTTCATCACGTTTCGTTCAAAGTTGTTCTTCCAAGCGGAAAAGCCCGCCACAAGGGAAGCGTCCGGCTTCTGCATGGCGATAAGGACGGTGTTTCGGAAGCTGTAATTATGGAATTTTGACATGACTTTCAGATATTCCCGGTAACGCTCGCTGTCAAAGAGTTCCGCAATACCCTGTTCCAGACGGTCGGTAATCTCTTTGAGCTTGTCGGCGGGTTTCTCGGACGTAAGGACAATGGGGATAACCGGGCGCGGCTCCTGCGCCTGCTCCTTTGGCTGCGCTGTGGTCTGCCCTGCGGGGGCAGCGTCCATTTCCACCTTTTTAGGGTCTGGGCGTTCCGGCTCCGGCAGGGCAGGCGTTACCCGGTATTCCTCCGGTACGTCCCTCCCGTCATACCACCTTGTAAACGTGTTCCGGTTATTGTAGATATAGCCCTGTTCGGTAAACAGTCCCCCGTCATTGATAGCCGCGTCCCGCCCGTATTCCTCATACATGAAATATTTTTTTGCTTCTTCGGGCAGCTCCAACTCGTCCAGTTCTTCAATCAGATAATGCCCGTAATCTTCCTCACTTTTTACGGACGGATAAAGCCAGTAACAGTCAAGGTTTTGTGCAAGGTTTATAATGTCCTGCAAATCCCTTGTATGGTCGCCGTATGTGATAGCCGCAGTAAATTTTTCCCGGTCGTCGTCAAACTGCATTTTCAAAAGTTCGCCCAAATAATTCAGTTCGTCAAGGTTTTCAAGCTCGGTCAATTTCCCTGCCAGTCCCGCAATAGAGGACTGGTATTCTGTGATATGCAGCTCCCCGTAGTTTTTGCCGTCTATGCCGATACGGTCAAAGACTTCTTTCAAATGTTCGGCAGTCGTGGGGAATGATACCCATTCGCCCGTAGGCCTGCCCTCGGTGTACTTCCCAAGATTGGAAAGATAGCCGCTTAAAATCGGTTGTTCCATGCGTTCACTCCTTTCTTTTTCAATCATGCGGTGCATAAGTTCGTAGTCCTCCATGCTCATGCTCCCGTCAAAAATATAGGGGTCGGGTTCTTCGCCGTCCCGGTAGGCTTTTTCAGAGAACGGAAGCCCCGCAGCATGGGCGGCGGCTCTTGCTTCCTCGATAAGCTCCGGCGGCAGCCTGTCGTCGTGGGCTTCGATAAATTCCCCGATATTGCTATATCCGTTTTCGTAGTGGCGGCGCACCCCGGCGGTCAGCTCGTCAAGGTTCATATCCTCGCCAAGATAGCCGGAATAATAGCCGTTTACCACAACGGCGGCAGGGTCAGCCTGTTTGATTTCTTCCATGCGGCTTCTGTCCTCCGGGTAGAGAATATCGCCCATTTCAAGGTGGAAATATTCGGCGTTCCAAGAACGTCCCGTTTTCCAAAACGCCACCCAAGCGATACCGTCCCTTAATTCTTCTTGATAGTCCTTTACGGTGTCCCGTAAACTTGCCATGTGTAACCTCCTTTCCAAAGGGCAGCGCGGACGCTGCATGTTCCGGTTTCATCATTCAGTACCCCGCGCCCGCGTTTTTGCCAAAGATTTTAGAGATTTTTTCAAGATTTCAGAGGGTAAAACCCTCCATAAAACAGAGGGTTTGGGAAACTTCCCAATAAAAAATAGGCTTCGCCTATTCAACTCCCCTACCCCTCAATCTTGAGGGGATTAGGGGTTTCTTTTTTCTAAAATATACCTCATAATAGTCTTATGAATATCTTACAGAAAATTTTTACAGACCATTACGAAGAAATTAAATATACTCTTCATCCCAGAAAAACTGAGATAGAAAATATCGACAAGATGATTAACTGTGGCGATTCATCATTCGGCGGCGCAATGTATGGCTGTCCTCACTGCGGAAAACTCAAATTCGTTCCTTTCCGCTGTCACAGCCGTTTCTGCCCTACCTGTGGCAACAAATATGCCATAGAACGCACCACCAGTATGTCCTTTAAGCTGGTAAATGTCACACATCGCCATTGCGTTTTCACAATCGATGAAAATCTTCGCGAATCCTTTCTCAAGGATCGTTCTCTGCTCGATTGTCTGTTCCACTCTGTAAACAGCGTGATCTCTCGTATGTTCTACAAAATGAATAAGTCCAAAAACTTCACGCCCGGTTTCATTATGGTTTTACATACTTTTGGCAGAGACCTGAAATGGAATCCGCACATCCACTGCCTCTTATCTGAAGGCGGATACAGTGACGATGGTTTTTGGCGCCATGTCAAACACTTTAATTACACTTATTTACGTAATGCTTTCCGCACTGCTCTGCTTAATGAAATGGAGTCCAAAATCGGTCCTTCTTTCAAAAAAGTGAAAGCGGATTGCTATACGGAGCATAAGCACGGTTTTTACGTTTATGCCAAACCGAACAAATGTGACCCCAAAACAGTTGTCAAATATATCGGTCGATATCTGGGGCGTCCTGTCATCGCTACATCCAGAATTGATAAATACGATGGCGAAATGGTTACTTTCCATTACAACCGACATGAAGACGAACAATACATAGAAGAAACGGTTCCTGCCATGGAATTCATTCAACGATTGATCCGGCACATACCAGAAAAGCATTTCAAAATGATCCGTTATGGAGGTCTCTATGCCCGCCATCGGAAGATTGATTCCAAGCTCCATCGTGCCATTTCAAAAAGTAAACATCCTATTTATCGCAGCTTCAATCAGTGGAGAACTGCTATTCTTTCCTCTTTCGGTTATGACCCTCTGGAATGTCCAGACTGTAAACACAAGATGATGTTTCTTGAACTTTATTACAATCACAAACGCGTATCTCTCGAGGAACTTTACGAGAAAGCAATGTCCAAATCTCGTGGAAAGCGTTCTTCTGCATAAATTCCTCAGATTTTATGATATAATCCTCTGAAAGGAGGATAAACTACCATGAAACAAAACATCGAGGAATTACGCAAAAAATATATGGATAATCCCCCAGAAGGTATAACTTCCAAGGACATTCGCCTTATGAGCGAGGATGAACTTCTGGATATGGATTATTTCTTAAATGATGATGAACTTGATGACGATTTTGGTGAAGAAGGTTTTTATATCTTCTAAACCAACATTCGTCTACTTGTTGTGCCCGCCTCTGTGCGGGCCCTTTTCAATTCAAGAGAGCGCCGCAGGCGGTCTTTCCTATAAAGTGAAAAAGTGCTTATGCAAGCAAGC
>ENA-OPBS01000168-OPBS01000168.1-human-gut-metagenome-genome-assembly--contig:-NODE-168-length-52643-cov-3.779703_pt1 | contig 52643 bp, 82 predicted proteins | sample MGYA00241074_ERZ501463 | MGnify/ENA primary metagenome ERZ501463 (study PRJEB25962, sample SAMEA2042578) | human gut metagenome | biome: human gut; feature: human-associated habitat; material: faeces...
TCCTTACCTCTTGTCTATATTATAGCCCCCCCTCGTTCTGTTGTCAAGTGTTTTTTTTGAAAATTGCGAAATAAAAAAGCAGGGTATTTGCCCTGCTTTTTTGGTATTGCCCGCCAGCCTGTCAAACTGATACGGTTACCTTTGTGACGTAAATATTTAAGTATTTTTTATGGTACTACTGTTAAAACAACGTTGTTTTCTGCTGCGATAATCATTCTGCTTAATTCTTCGCCGTCGATATTCTGCATACGCAGACAGCCGTAAGTCGGTACCCAGCCTTGACGCCCTGCGAACGGATTAGGCAATCCGCTGCCGCCGCCGTGAATATCTCTTGCTCGTGGGTCGTGGGTAGTGATATAGAATGTGCCATAAGCTGCGCCATATGCGCCGTTAGTAACTTCTGCGCTTACGTTTGTATAAACGCCGTCCGGTAAGCTTCCACGCGGGTCGCCTGCTTCGTTGTAGCCCGGAACGAAATCGTCACGACATTCCCAATCACCAATGACGTTATAATTTTCGTCCATAGCAAAAATACGTTGTTTGCTGCGTTGAAATTGGATTTCTTTCACCATGTTTATCACTCCTTTTTACCATTTTAGCACGTTATTTCGTGGTAGGCAAAAATTTATTAACAACATAGTCAATAACCTTTTTTACTGCATTAGCAATACTGCTATATCCTAACTCTATTAGATTCTCGTTTATGCTGGATAATTCCACGACTAATATACATACTGTGATAACACCCGGCAAAAAGTCGTTTAAAATTAAATTTGTTGAAAATAATTTAATATTCGGAACTACTTGCCCAGCATAAAATGCAATGACTAAACTAGCATTGTAAACCAGCAATTTTTCTATAACCCTTGAAAGGGCGGCACTGTTTAAATAAGTCTTATTCCACGTTTCACCTTTAAGGCAGTAATATAGGGCTTTACGGAGTGAGATAAATTCAATAGGTATATCCGGCGTCAAATTTTCATGTATATATTTTTTGCTGATATATACGATTTTTAAAAATGTATCATAAATCACTAATCCAAAAGCTAATATCACGACGCCCCAAAAACTTTCACCGAATGTCTTATATCCAAACGTCCATACAGCTATAGCATATGCCCATACATCAATATTCGCAAACCTGTTAATTATATATTTAAGGTTTTCATGTAAATTTGTCCACATAAAATACACCCCTTGTTTTTACTATATTATATCACAGTAAAAACAAGGGGTGTTCCCTTATTTCTTTTTAAAGTAATCGTCTATGCCGTGCGCCTGTACGCTGCTTATGCTTTCATAAAAATCGGGCTTTAAGCTATGTTTTTCAAGCCACTTCATAATGGCTGCTGTTAATGTTTTTTCTAGTTCGGAACAGGCTTCTTCTGATATATCTTCTAGTTTTAACCAATCGGCAGCAGCAATTCCTGCTATCTCGTCAGCTTCAATTTTTAGAATATCCAATACTGTTTCTGATTTTAAAGCTGGCGTGTACAGCTTTGCAATCCCTGTATATACTACTAGACATCCTTTGTTGTGTTCGTCGTTCATAGCCGCCTGCATTGCTTCCTCACGGCTGTTAAAATCACCCTGCCATGTTTCCCTGTCAAAAGAATAGGCGTATAGCTGTGCTGTCTTTGTGGATTGCTTTTTTGCTACCATTTCTTCACCTTTTCTACCTGAGCTACCAACGCTTTTATTTTACTTTGAGTGATGTACTCCCACCACTTCCGCTATCCCCTGCATAACGTATAGCGCGTTTGGTAACGCTATACCGTTGCCCCACATTTTATATTCAGAACTATCGCTATGTAATTTGTTGTACCATGAGAGCATTTGTTCTTTGGAGTATTCTTTAGTGGTTTTATTATTGATTTTTGCGTAAGTATTTCTGACGTTTAGCCAAAAGGTATATTCGTCATCTGTGAGGTTATCTTTTTTAGGAATTTCTCCCCACCAATCTGGGAAGCCTTGAAGTCTAGCACACTCTGTAGGGGTTAATCTTCGTACAATATAACGTATAGGACTAAAAGATTGCTCGGCTACAAGATTTTCACTACCGCCACCATATGTGCCGCCACTTGCTTTAAGAGTAGCTGCAATATCTTCTTGTATAAATTTATTGTAGGCTTGCTGCGGAAAACATACAGCGTGTCGGTCTATCGTATTAAGCGTGTAGCTTGTGTCCTCTTTCCACCCTTTGCCGTTGCAACCCGCTGTGTCTGCTCTGTCTATGCCGTTTCCTTGATGGCAATATACGGCTACTGGTGCTAACACTGTCGGTGTACAATCTCCGCCGCCAGAAGCCCGCAAAGTTTGTGCAAGTCCCGACAAAAACGATTGATTATACCTATCTACTCCGCCGATTGCTGTTCCAACGCTGTTTTTAGCACATCTGGCAGTTTCTTGCCCATGCGTTCCGCTCTGCGCAGAATTCCTTCGCAAGCCTTCTGGCTTAAGTAGTATTTCTCCGGCACGTTGTCCTCTAAAATCTGCGACAAGGTAGATTCGACGGCGACGCTGGGGTACTCCCCAGTATTGTGCATCAAAAACTCTGTACGCAAGGCTCCATCCGTTGCCACTGTAACAGTCTGCGTAAGGCCAGCCTGCTTTCGGAACGTCAGGCATAACGGCGTCCTTTTCTTTGACTCTAATAAATTCTTCAAGGACGGTTCTAAAATCTTCTCCTCGGTTACTGCTAAAGGCTCCGGGAACGTTTTCCCAAATAGCGTATCTTGGATAAACTCCATTTGTTGCTTCCCTCATTTCTTTGATAATTCTGATTGCTTCTAAGAATAAACCGCTTCTTGTTGTTTCATCATCGCCCATATCAGCGTGTTTCGACCCTGCTCTTTTTCCCGCTATCGACATATCTTGGCAAGGACTGCCGAATGTGATTATATCTACAGGCTCTATTTCTCCGCCCTTAACTTTGCTAACATCTCCCAAATGTTTCATTTTTGGGAAACGATTTTTAGTAACAGCTATCGGGTATGGCTCAACCTCTGCCGCATAAACAGGCTCTATCCCGCACAAGCTTGCTGCTAAAGGAAATCCTCCACTGCCATCAAATAAGCTCATTAGTTTCATATCAATCTCCTATATACTGCCTGCCGTATCTATTTGCAACTCTGCAGCTTGTACCGCTGCCGATAAACGGATCAAGTACAACGTCACCTTTAGCAGTACCACATAATATACACCGCTCAGCTAATTCATTTGGGAACTTAGCGTAATGCGTAACACCACCGCTCGCAGTTGTAGCCATATTCCAAACACTTCGCATTCTGCGTTTACCGGTATTATTCTCGCAATTACCATGACTATTACGTGACAACTCTTTTGAATTATCAAATGTAACTTCTTCTGTTCGTATAAGCTCTCCTGCGGCATTATATGTTCTTACTGTTTCCACATAACCTTTAAGGTCACAGCCCAACTCCACGTTATACGCCCTGCTATCCTCCCATGTGCCCTCTTCTTCGTACTTAGGCAACCAGTGATTTCTGCGATGCCATACCGGATTACATTCTGCTTTCCAGCGATTATATTCTGCTTGTCGTTTCTTTTCCATTTTTTCGTTAAAACTACGGGCCATTACCTTTACTCCTCTCTACATCAAGACTTTCCATACTAAATACTGGTCAATCTCCATACCTACCCCAACGCACACTCCTTTAAATTACCAGCTTATCCAACCCGGTATTACTGTTATTCTAGGTATAATAACTTCCCATGGATGTTCGGAACTTGGTCTACCATGTTTTTTGTTGAATTGCACGATTACTCCCGACTTGCGTTTCCTTGACGATTTAGCATAAACAGAAGAAGCCATTATGTAAAAAGCTCTGAACTCTTTTATTGTTTTTTTATTCCTCATTTAATTAGTGTCGGATTATGTTTCAATTTTCTTGTGATTTTACGTTTTATGGCAGCGTTTAAATCGTCGTCCCGTATCGGTAAAGCTATCAATAGCTGCGATAATGATATATATACATCTGCCATTTTTTCTACAATCTTACTGTATTGCGGCTCGCTTTTTACTAACTGTTCAACTAATTTAGTGCTAGAAATGCAGCAGCTTTCTATGATTTTTTCTTTCGTTGCAGCTTTAGCAATACATTCTATGCTCAATCTGTCTAATATCATAGCAGACGGTAGCACACGATTTTTATTTAAGGTTTGGTTTTCAAACATTTTTGTCCTCGCGTTGGGCTTCGTTCCATTTTCTAGTCGTTTCAAGAATTCCGTCACCATATGCGCCTGATATAGACTGTCCGCAGTTACATTCAAAGTAAAAGGATAGTCCCAATTTTAGTCTTGGCTGACTTTTGCATTTTTTACAAGCTGCAATTTTTAATTTTAAGCTGCCGTTTTTCTTTGCCATAGCTATAAGCCCCTTTCTGTTTTTTCATCTAACGGAATACCCACATCAACTAACTGCTTGACGCCTTTCAATATGTGGTCTATAGAGTTTTTCCTCTTTTGAATTTTTAAAATGTATCCTACTAAATTCGCGCACACTACTGCTGCATGAAATTCGTCTAAATTTAAAAAACATTCGTCGCTGATTAAATCGCCTGACGCTTCCCGTGTTATTCCAACCACGACAACACTGTCGTTGTCTTTCGCTAATATCCGGGCTGCTTCTTGAGCGTTCATATTATCCCCCCTAAATCAATTCTAAAATAGCTTGTAATTCGACTTCTGTATTATATTTTTTTACGTCATCCTCAAGGCTAAAACGGTCTTTAAACCATAAAGTTAAAAAGCAACTCATTGTAAACAGGCGAATGAAAAACGCGCCATAATTTTTTAAATAAATCTGATGAAAACCAAACCAGCCGAAAAATGACCATAGATATAAAGCTCTATCGAAATCAATGCTTTTTTTTGCAACTTTCATTCTGAATTTTGTTTTCCCTGTTTCTGAAAGTTTTTCGTACTGGTCGTTAATAAATTCCTCTTTAGTTGAATAATTCATAAGTTGTAGCATAGTATTTTACCCCTTTCTTTTTATAAAAATTCTGAAACTAATTCATACCCTTCGTGATTCTCGTTGAAGCATACTTTATTATTTAAATTTTTGGGTACGTCTTTCAAGATAATACTTGCCCTAATACCTAAATACCTTACTGCCGGGTTAACCTCTTTGAACGTTTCTTTAGCTAAATATCTAGCTTCACTGTAGTTATACGCGAATACAGCTATACTCCCCAGCTCGGGAAAGTCTTTGCTTGAACATTTAAAAGCCATAACTTTTTCATATTGCTTTATCATATTCGCCATATCACAGCCCACCTAACCAGCCGCGCCATATCGGATATTCTATCAACACCTCGGCAAGTCCGGCACTTAGTTTTACTGCAAACGTCACCAATCCAGCGGCGGCAGCAACTTTAATTATCATTTTCCAATTAAACAATTTATCAGCTCCTATCTTTATCTATATTATAGCCCCCCTCTGTTCTGTTTGTCAATAGGGTAAGAAAAAAATATAGTCCCTGTTAGAAGCTGGCAGGCAGAAAAACCCCTAACAGCACACAGTGAATACTGTCTACTGAAAAGAGGTTTTGCGATTGCGTCCCCGCCGTCGCTGTATAGTTGAATTGCTAGCCATTTCATAGCGTCCCCAACGTCCCACGCTCCATGACTTACCCCCGCGCACTCTGCGCCCGTTGCCGCCAGCCGTATATTTTATAGACTATGCCTGTCTAAAGGTATATACACCATACCAGAGTAGGTTGACCTCTGCCAACTTCCCCCCCGCATAAAGCCCACTACAGCTAAAGCGGCTACTGATTTTTGCAATTAGAAAATCAGTAGGGGCAACGACTTTATAAACTTGGCTCGTTGCAGCACCAACCATTTTTTATACACAGGTGGGGTTATTCTGTGTCATTCCTATAGAGGTAAGGAATTTTTTCCATATTTAGTTAAAATCTAGTGTCAGCATTTACTTTTTTGTATTGACATTACTTTAAAATTTAGATATAATTTCTATATAGGCGTAAGAAAAAGTACCCATAACCTCTATAGGCTATAAGTTTAGGCGGTTACCCTGCTTTAGGTTATAAGGTTATAAGTTGATAATTAGTGTCGGCATACATTTTTATTGACATTGCGAAATTTCTTACGTTTGCGTATGAGGCAGCAGCTCTGTAAAGAGTTGCTGCTTTTTTATTTTAATCGAATTTGATAAATTTGTCTAGTTGTGGATAATGTGGATAACTCTGTGTATAAACTATATATAGTATTTAAACAGGGGAATTAGCCTATAAAATCACAAGATATAGTAAAAATAAAAGTTGTAAAAATTTTTAGCTTGACTTTTTAGCAATGGAGCTTATAATTTAAATGTAATTACAAAATGCGTTAGGGGGGCAATGCCTGTTCTCAAACGAATCAAAAGCCGCTCCCGGTAGTTTCTAACGTCGATTAAGTAGCAAGAACATCACAAGAACAATTTTTTTCTTCTTAAAACAAGTATTCTTTCTGTATGATTTATTAAAAAAATCTTAGTAGGTTATCCCTAGAATGCAGCTATACATTCTAGGGATTTTTTCTTTTTATTTTTTTCAAAATTCACTTGACACCTTCTTGTATTCGCTTTATAATGAGAATAAAGGGGGGCTACAAATGAGGTTTGTGTTAATGGCGTTAGGGACTGGTGTTGTTGCCGCAACAGCGGTATTCGACACATTTAGTCAGATATTAAATTTACTTTTTATCACGGTCAGCAATCAGCGACATTGCTTACTGAATTTACTTTACTTTATAAGCGCAGTTCTTGCGCTGCTGGTGATTTTGAAATGAGGGTCATATTAAATCCTTTAATGCCGAATAAAGACGGTTACTTGACGCCTGTAAAGCCGTCACAAGTCTATCATTGCGATAACATAAATCAATTTGTTACGCAAGTTGTTAAATCCGGCTCGCTCAATACTGAATATGTTGATTTGTGCAACATAGTTGGCTATTCAGAAGAAAAGGCGGATGTTAAAACATTAGTCGAGATTTTGAAAGACTTATTTTTTGAAAAACATCTAGCTTTAACAGTGGATTTTGACGAATAAAAAAACGCCTGCACAAGACGCACAGACGTAAAAAAGGAGTAAGCCGCTACACATAAATAATATAACTAAATATGTGCTTAATCAAACTTAAAGGATTACTAATGAGAAAGAAGGGCAAAGCTATGCAGATTAAATTCCCATTACTGAACGCAGAAGATATAGAGATACGCGTTAACCGTATCATTAAGTGCTATGCCGAGAATGCACAAGGCGAACGTGTTGAATACTATAAAGCAGATTTACTGCTTTATAAAGACGCTCGTGTTGATATGTATTATCTTGATAGATATGTTGGAGCAGATAGCTGGCAAAGAACACATAGGGCGGAAGGAAACGACTTCATCTGCGGAATATCCATAAAAAATGAAGCTGGAGAATGGATAACTAAAGAAGATGTAGGCGAATTATCCAACGTTTCAGCGAACAAGGGGCGCGCTTCCGACGCTTTTAAACGTGCTGCTACTAATTGGGGTATAGGTCGTGAATTATACAGCTCGCCCAAAATTCAGCTCATACTAAAAAAATATGAAACGTATATCAACAATCGAACGAAAAATGTAGCTTTAAGCAATGATATTACTTTCTTCGTTTCAGAAATTGAATACGACGAAGCAAAGCGTATTATTAAAGCTCTTGTGATTAAAGACGGGAACGGTAACTATCGTTTCGCCTACCCGGACGCCAAGCGCAACGAGATACAGAAACGAATCGAAGCAGCGCAGCAAGTCGGCGCATTAGTTGCCGCCAGCGTCGAAAAAGGCAAAGAAAAGCCGTTGCCCGAAATTATCCCTGTTAAGCGGGAACGGGCAGAAGAGGCACCGCCAATTATTAAGCCCAAAAATACGCCGCCACCTAAAGATGATGACACACGGAATATGTGTATCATGTGCGGTGTCGGCATAAGCAAAGCCGTAGCAGCTATATCTAACCGTAAAGTTCAGCAGACAGTTTGTTTGCAATGTCGAGAAAAAATATTGAAAGGCAGGTATAAAAAGTGAATTTAAAAGGTATCATTTCAGGTGTCGTTTGCGAAAAATGCGGGGCAGTAAAGCTGTTCCCATTTTCAACAAAAGGTCAGACAAAAATCAAAGCCCGGTCTTTAGGCTGGACTATTTCTAAACAAAAGCAAGTCGGTACTGAATGGCGTTCTGTCTGTAAATGTCCCGATTGCGTGAATAACGGTTAAGAAAAAGCCCCTAGCGTGTCACACAATCGACGCTAGGGGCTTTTAATTTTATCTTGCTTATGTTTCCTTGTGTTGATGATTTAAACGGCTTATAACTTAAATTTGACGTTCTCGCACTTTAAAACCTTTACATTCTACTATTGCCGCTGAATTTACCTTCTTGTTGCTAACACTGCTATTAATATACCGCCCTTTCACTGCTGACCACGCCAGCATATATTTATCAACAGCAGGTGTAACCTTCGTTGCTGCTTTTTTTGTGATCAGCCTTAATTTACTGTAGCGTCCTTCGTGTGCAGTGATAAAGCCGATATGTGGCGGCACTTCGTCGAGTAGCCCCAGCTTTTCAAGCTGCTTGAACGTGTCTGACGGCATAACGTAGTAGTTAATATCACCCACCAAGTTATGCCCGTTAGGGCTTTTAAAATCGCTTACAGTGCTTTTTATTTCAAAGCATAAAGTGATTAATTCAGTAGGTAAGTTAAAAGCCTTAAAGGTCTTTATAACGTCGCCCCTGTAGTTCTTTTTTTCACAAGTAATATAATGTTCTTCCGGATTAGTTATCCCGCAGGTTATAGGCGGCAGCATAAAGCTTTCACAAACTTTTATACAATCTACCTTCCCAGCTTCACTCAATCCGTTTAAAACGGCTATTTCATACGCGGTTAATATTCCGCGTGCTGTAGCAATTCTAACCCCGTCAATCTTTGACGGGGTATATTCTTTTAACGCCTTTTCGATTCTTAATACTATATCACTTTTCATTGTTTATATCCTTTTTTCTATAGTCTATAGTTAAAAGATATCGCCCAGTAGCAAGCAAAGTTTTAACCCGCCGCCTATAGAATATATAAGCCTTTTTTATTTGTCGTTCACGTTCTTTTTTTATCATAGTTCTAACTATTTCCTTATTTTTCAAAATTGTTTAGTCATTCTTTTTCTCCGTTTCCAATTCCAATGTTGCCCAAAAGTCACCATTACCTTTTACTATGCTGATGATTCGCCAACCGCGGCGCGTATAGTATCTGTTGATGAATTCTATCAATTTCTCGTGGCTTGGGTCGAATATTGACATATATTTTCTCATTTTGCACACCTCCTATATTTTTACCCGTGTAAAGTCAAATGGATTTTTATATGGATTTTTTAAACTGTAGCCGCTTATAAATCCACCCTGATAACCAAAATTGTCAAGCCATTGCCCATTTTTTCTAAATCTTATGGCGTCCTTGCAATTTGTGCTTCTTAAATAAATCGTCCCGCTTTTGGTAATTTTTAAAATTTTTTCTATTGTCTGCCTATCGCCAGCCATTGAATGATATTCTATAGTAACTTCATCACCGACTTTCAAGGTCGCTGCATATTTTTCTAAAGTCATATATTTACTTTTCATTTTTGCACCTCTTATATTTTTCCCATTCGTTAGGCGGCAAGCTATCTGTTATATCTTTATCTGCCCATTTTAAAAATTTTTCAGTAGATATTATTGGATATTTTGCCTTAAAAGTCACGCTAGGACTGTCGTACTGAATACTTTCTCCGAACGGTGATATATATAGTATCTCTCTATCATTGACATAACTACCGTCTAATCTATGGACGCCTCTAGGACGTTTAGCCCTATATACTCTACCTACTTTCAAATCTTCTATCTTCATTTTTCCTCGCTCCAATCTTTCGCGCACTCGTCACATAGTACCTCTACTTCGTCTAAAACTGTTGCTGTACCATTACGAACAACTTTCCCGCAGTTTGTGCAATTCAGCTCCCAGCCATTACTTAAAAATTCTTTTGCTGGTATTATTTTACTGGCTCCATATTTATCAGCCCACGGAACACGGTAAACCCGCATTTCTGTAAATTCTCTATCATGTTCGGAAGCAAGTAACGCTTTAGCTTTTCCCGGTGTAGCCGCCCAAACTACATGACTTTCGTCATAATCTTCGTCGTCCCATCCATAAGCTTTTAATTTCATTCTTTATCACCTTCTATTGTGGGAATAATTTTAAATACCCTATTAGTAGCACATTCAAAGAATTTATCCGCTTGATATTTATCAACATATTCTTTGGCTTTTTCTTCCGCTTCTACTCTGTTGTTTGCTTCTACTTCAAAGTCAAAAGCATATGTTTCAATTAATTTTACTTTATATTTTTTCATGGTTATTCTCCTGTTAAATATTCATAGTCCTCTTTTAAATGTTTTTCTGCTTCAAAATACGATTTATAATATTTCCCTGATTTTTTTAAAAGTAAAAACTTTATGTTATTTTTATTAAACAGTGTTTCGTTATGGATAACACCTTTATTCCTTCCTTCGTCAACCGCGACGTAAAAATATACGTCGCCTATTTCAGGCTGCCACGGTTTCTTTTGTACGCCATAAAAGCCAGTTAACAAACCTAATAATATATTCGGGCAAAATCTTTCTTCATCTTTAGATATTAAAATATCTCTTGACGAGGTTGGATTACCGTTAAAGAAAAATGTTTTGTCTGGATGTATATGTCTGCCATTTTCATTTGTCAGCATAAATTCTTCGCCTATTTCTAAATTATTTTCATCTAAAAAATATTGGATATATTTACTTAACATTATTATCACCGTCCATTTTAGCCCCGCACTCCGGGCAGTATTTAGTTTCGTATTCTTGTGTAGTTTGGCAAACGCTGCACATACTCGCGTCAAAAGTAATGTCTATCCAATGTCCTTTATCACATTCTTTTTCCGCTGTAGGAATTGTATCAAGCCTATCAGCAGCACTTTGATAACCAGCTTTAAGACCGTCATAAAACCCACAGCAATCGTGTATATCTCTAGCTATTCTTAATAATTCAGCTTTCGCCTTATCAGCGTCTATTAATCGCATAATATACTCACCGTCCATTTATTAAATAATTATTTCTTCTTTCATCATATCTCCCCCGCGCAGCCGTTAATCATTATGGGGTTACCTTCAATATCTCTCTTTAATTCTTTTTCGCCGTCTTTATAGGCAAGACAAAAAAACTTGCCTAAATACTGATGTTTTTTTAAAAAATCGCAATCTTTCGGGCATAATGCGGGCTTAAAAAGCTGTATCTGCTGCCCACATTTTGGGCAGTAAACAGAATCGCTGTTATTCACCGTGTCCGTGATGTGATAATCACATTCAGGGCAAAAATCTACTCTTTCCCCATTTCTTAATTTAAATCTCTTGCTATATTTTATATTTGTCATATTTTTTCACTCCTTTATGGCAGTCCCCTTACTGTTACTATTTCCTTTTTATCGTTGGCACGAATTTCTACTGTATGAATTTCAAATTTTTGCACATAGCCGCACTTGTTATATATCGCCTGTGCGCCTTGTTTCGCCCTTGCAAACGTTTTATAAAGCTTAACTTCTCCATTGATTGTTGGAACGTGTCCCGGTACATATATATCGCCTTGAAGTCCTATTGTTCCAGTGTAGTAGCCTAAATTGTTGCCTGTGCAATTTCCGAAATTATGAATTAAATAAATCGCGTACCGGGTATGTGAATCTAGTTGAAAAAAATCCCCGTACTGCTTTGCCGCCGTCAAGGTCGGAAAAGATTTTATCATTCTATCTCGAAAATATAATATGTAGTGTCGGTTCACTTTTTCTATCGTGATTAAATGGCTATGTGACATTTTATAACAGTCATTTACTTTATCTTTAATCCACATTCTGGTAAACCTCTCTTATAATGATATCTGTAGTTATTCGGTATATTTCACGAATAGCAATCGTGTTTTCTTGGCGGTATTTCAAACTAAAAAGTTTTATGTAGTCTTTTGCTATTTCCATGCTATCAAAATCTAACTTTTCTTGTATCTTGCCATTTATAACAATGCAGTATATCTTTTTTACAACAGCGTTACTATTTTGCATTTTTTATTCCTCTCCTTCTTTTATAATATAGTCATTCATTATATAACTTGTGAACACATTCGCTTCCTGAATCATTACAGTTTTATTTTTGTAAAAAGGTTTAAAAAGCTCTATGGAACTTTCAGCTTCTTCACGGCTGTTAAATGTATAGCATTCTGTGTATCCGTCTGCTATGATGTAGTATGCTTTTGCTTTTGTAACACAAACACTTTTCATTTTTATTCTTCGTCCTCGTCTGCTTCTTCAATTTTCGGGTAACGCATATCAAGATATTCGCAGTCTATATTGCCCCCTTTATTTTTTTATTTTTCCTTACCTCTTGTCTATATTATAGCCCCCCTTCGTCCTGTTGTCAAGTATTTTTTTGAAAAATTGCAAAATAAAAAAACAGGGCAAAAGCCCTGCTTTTTTGCTTTTCTGCTTTTTGGTTATAAGTTAGGAAAAATAAATTCAAAAACAGAAAGACTGTCAGCTTGGTAAACTGTAGCGATTATTCTGTGATTAATTAAGTTTTTAAAATTATAACACACTTTTTTAAAATTCAACTGAAAAAATCTTGTCTGCACGTTTATATTTGTTTACCGCGTCCCGTGCTTGCTTGAAGCGGTTGTACGCGGATTGTTGCAGCAAGGCGGATTTTAATAAAATGCTTTCAAAGTCGCCTACCGTTAACGTTACAAGCTCATATTCTCCCGCTTCATTTTTTGCCCTAAAAAGGTTATCGCCTTTCATTTTTGCAACTTCATACGCCGAATTAAATTTAATAATGTTGTCCGTGTCCCGGTCAATGTAGTAAGTCTTACCGTTGACTTCGTACTTTGTGGGGACTACTAATTCGGACTGATATTCTTGATATAGCTGGCTAATGCGTATAGCTCGGGCTTCGTCTGTGCTGTAGTTTAATTCTAGCTTTAAAATGCCTAATGCGTAGCATTGCTCGTTCGTTAAGGAGCTTGGAAGCGATACATTCGGCATAGCTCGCCGCAACGCGTTAATGCTGGTGTAGTCAGTCCCTTGATATCTGTACACTGTTTTTTTGTCCATTTTCAAACCCCTTTCTTAACCGCTATACGGCAGGACTACTGTGTCGCATACCTGAATTGAAAAGCTGCCTGTATCATCGACTACGGCTATAACGTTAATGATATTATTCGCGTTAGCCGTTAAAGTCGGCGCAACACCTTTCGGGTAGTAGACTGCGCTACCCGTCGGGAACGTCCAAGTTACCGCCGGAACAGTAGCACTCACAGGTAACCAAAAGGTTAACGTCTTACACATATAAGGCACACTTCCTACGGTCGCTTTGAAGTTCATGTTTGAAAAATTCATATTTAAGCTCGACGGGTTATTGATCGAACAGTTAATCAGATAGCAATTTGCTGTGGATTGATAACTGATAGTATTCCCAGTGTTCGGCGTTGCGTAGTAAGTATTTTCCGCTGTTCCCGTAAAGTAAAGGCAGTTTTCATTGTTCCCAGCTCGAATAACGCCGTTAGACGTGCCAGTATTTAACGTTGAGCCAACCGTTAAGCCCTGTGATATATAAAAGTTACCATTGCTATCAATGCTGCTTGTGTTGCTGGCTAGGTTGTTCGGCGTGAATAGTATCTGCCCATTACTGTCTGCCTTTATAGTTACATTATTGTTATTTCTGTCAACTTCTAATATCTTAAAGTTTCCAACTTGCAAGGCTGCATTGTTAGTATATGTTAAATGTGAATTTCTCTGCAACGATAAAATGCTATAATCTGTATCTATCGTTTCTGTCTGGTTTGAAAGGTTCATGCCTATTGTTTCGTAGCTTCCTTCCGGGTAAAAACTTATAGTTTTATCTGTTCCGCCGCCACCTATCGTTAATCCTGTTTTTGTGTCAAAAAATAAAATATGATTAGACAAAAGGTCAAGCGTTGCCGTGTTTGCAGTGCCGCCAATGTTGGCAACTTCTGTTGTACCAACATTAAAGAAGTGCGCCAGTCCTTCTGTGGCTGTATAATACATTGCTCCGGTAGTAGTGGAATTTATCTTTGCTTGCGTTGTTGCGCTATTAGGCTTCGTGCCTAATGTGATAGTTCCACCAATGCCAGCAAGTGCGCCGTCCCTCACTGTTATGGGTTTATTAAATGTGTTCGTTCCTGTAAAGTTGTTATCTCCTGCGGCGGTAACATCACCGCCGCCCCCGCCTGCCTCAATGGTAATATCTTTCGTTCCGTCGAAAGCCACGCCGTTTATAGTACGGGCAGTGGCAAGTTTGGTCGCTGTGTTTGCATTACCTAACCATTTTGCAACACCATCATGTGTGACCGTTGCAAAGAAATTATTATTGCTAGAAAAAGCTACTTTCGTATTATCGTCATATATGACAAACACATGATTATTCGTTCCAATTCTAAATACATGAGGTTGATTTGTGCTTGCGTGATAAAATAATCCACCTAAATTGTCTGTACCAATTCTCGCCTGTATTGTTTCATCTGCTGGAGAAATGCCAAAACTTATACTGCCACTGCTACCTGCTGTTGTGCCGTTTGATACAACAATGTTAGCACGAAAAGCGTTCCTTGCTGTAAAAGTGTTAGCCGAATTAAGCTGTGCATAGCCGCTAAGGTCGGTATTACCAGCCAAGATATCCCACGTGGTTCCGTCCCATGCCACATTGTCCCCTGCTTTAATACCGTGGTCGGGGTCTGCCGTTTTAACGTTCCACACGTCGCCTACTTTCTGCCCTGTAGTCGGTAAATCGGCGTAGGTAGCAACGCTGCCTTTATATTGATATACCGCTGTTAATCCGAGTTGTTCGGCGGTTACTTTATGCGGATTACTGAAGTCAGCTTCATGTGTAGCAAGGTTATTCGCCACAATAGTTATTTTTTCGGTTAAGTCTGTTGTAGTTCCGTCAATATCTGCTTTTGTAGCCAGTTTATACCATTCTGACCAACTACTAACAGTAGCAGGGTCACTATTTTCTACGATTTGCCCGAAACGGTTATAAATCGCTCCTGTCGTTTCGCTCACCCATAACTGTTTACATACACTGTCATTATGGTCGTTATCAACGTTTAAAAAGCCCGGGTTTGTTTCGGGCGCGTTAGGATTATTAGAAGCTTGTAAATACCAGCGATGAATATCAACTAATGTGTTTACATCTGTCGCTTCTGTCAAGTTGTTATAATAATTTAATACGCTTAACTGCTCAATTTTTGTCAATGCGTCCTCTGCTTTTGTTAACGCATTTGTAGCATCATTAGCTGCATTGTTAGCGGCTTCTTGTGCAGCGTCAGCAGTATTTTGCGCAGCGTCGGCGGCTTTTTGCGCAGCGTCGGCTAAATCGTATGCTTCATCTGCTCTGTTTTGCGCTGCTGCTGCTGCTGTAGCTGCTGCAGTTCCAACGCTTAAAGCATTGTTTGCAATGTTCAAAGCAGTATTAGCGGTTTGTTGCGCCGTTTGAGCGGCGGCAAGTGCATTGTTCGCCGTTTCCAGTGCAGCTAGTGCAATATTATAAGCCTGCTGTGCAACTTGCAGGGCTTCATCTGCAACTTTTTCTGTAGCATATGCCACGTTGCCTATATCATTAATAGCGTCCTCTGTTTGTTGCTGGAAGTATAACCCGGGCAGTGCGCCCTCAAATGGCAGATATTTGAATTTATAGTATTCTCTATTTAATATTTTATTATTTATGTCGTCAAGTAATCTCGCATTTCTCATACGGGTCGAGTTGACTATATTGTTAATATCCATTTTTTCACCCCTTCATTAATCGCTTATTAATGGTAACCAGCGCACCCACTGCGCCCCACTCACCAAATAGGTAGCACCTTTGGGTACTGGAAACGATATTGAACAGCTTCCCTGTCCGTATTTACTTCTGCCTGCGGTACTCATTACTGTTAAACCATTTACGTACCCGCTTATAGTAGTGTTTGAGTAACTCATGGCGGTTATAATTCCGTCTGTAGTTACAGTGCCACTTGCTGAAACACTTGAATAACTGCCGAAATGTGTTGCCACAGGTTTGGGTATCTCTCCAATGGATATGTTTATCTTATCTTGTACTTGTTCAGGTGTGATACCGCCTATATATGGCAAAAGCTCTTGCCAGTATGTTGTATCAACGCCCGGAGTTTTTAGCCCTGCCGCCGTATCTACGCCGTTAGCAAGAATGCACATATAAAGCTTGTTGTTGTGATTTACTAGGCAATTTGCAGAATACTGTAAAGTCGTCTTGTAAGTCATTAAACCGCCGCTTTGCTGCCAGTAAGCAAAAGATGATAGCATATAAAGAATGCCGTTAAAGTCTGCTCGTTCTGGTGGTATGCCGCCTGCTTTTACTGGTATTTGCGTTATAGCAGGAAAACCGTTTGCTTGCGACGCTAACCCTGTTGCTTCGTTATTCGTTGCAGGAATAATGTTTTTTGTCCCTTCGTTTGCAAAAGGGCGTTCAAACAAATACAATGGTTCTTGCACTACTGGTATAGCCATTTTAACACATCCTTTTTTCTTATTTTACAGGTTGGGGGGGGTACGGATTAAATACACCATTGTTAAACGGTTGGAGCAAGCTCCCATTAAAACCAAACGTATTATCGGTATCAACCATAACCAGCGACCAGCCGACGCCTGCGCCTACGATTAAATTCGCGCCTATCCTGAATATGGCAAGCTGAACATCTGTTAAATACATTGCGAATACGAAGCGAACGTGCATGGGATAGTTATTGTAAAATGTACCGTCCTCTCTTTGCTTTTCGTCGATAACGTTGAATACAACGCCGCCCAGCTCCGGGAAAAGCTTGTTCAACATATAGTTAAGCGTCGCAAGACTTGCGTCGGTGATGTTAGCTAATGCTTTATAGTAAAGCAGTGAGCGGTATTCATCATCTTCTAACGTGAATTTTTTCCCGTTAATAGGGTCTGTTATCGTTCTGCCAATAACAAGGATTTCGCCCCATGTATCAAGCCCGACGCCATTAGCCGTCGCTATATTAAATATGTTATCATAAAAAACTAGCATATCTTTACTAGGGTCGATATTCGCGCGAAAATCATCTAAAATCTGATAAATAGTTGTGCTGCTACCGTATTGACTTTGGATATACGGTTGTAGTTCAACACGTATATTGTCGCACTCTCGAACATCTTCTTGCCCTCTAAAGTCCATGTTTAAGCCCCCTTAATCTAGTACGGTAATATTAATATCATTCTCGCTCATTACTGGTATCTGATTAGCTGGAATATCGACGCTATCAGTCCATTCTGACCCGCTAGGGTATGATATCTCAATATTTTCGAGATTATCTACTCCAACGTCAACTATATCGGCGTAGAAGCGGCTTGCGTAAATCGTCTGTGCCATTTTCGCGCGTCCGTATTTATTTAATTCGCCGTTGAAGTTTTGAAGAACAACTTTTTTAATTTGTTCTTCGTAATTGGTCGGAAGCGTCGAAGTTTTCCTTATCTTTACAGACAGCGCGAATGTTGTTGTTGTCGGTATCTCAATGTAGTAAACGAATTCATTGCCTTTTTCATCTACATAAGCGATTTTTGTGTTTCCCGAAATTCCACAGCCGCCGTCAATTTTTTCGTGAATCGTTTTGGCTATACTCTCTATGTTCCCGCCATAGACGCTACAGTAAATGCTATGCGGGGGCAGTGTGACGCCGTAAAGCACTTTGTCCGTGTCACCGCGGTTTTCTAAAACCGATACGGCTACTACGTCGGAAAGGTTAGCTAGTGCGCCCTCAACCGCCGACGCTATGCCGTGGGCGTTCTGTGCTACGCTGGCACGTCTGCGCTGCTCAAATTCTGCCTGCGTTTCGCTGTTTCGTCCGGTGACGCCTGCGGCTAGATTTGTTATGCTGTCCCAGCCGGGAACAACGGTAACTATCTTCGTAAGCTGCCCTACGCCTATTTCAATAGCCCCACGCTGGCTACAGCGGAAAATAGCTGTAGCTGTTCCGTCCTCTCCTATGGTCGTTACTGTGACGTTCGTATATGTGTATCCCTTTTGGTCTTGGACTATAGCTCCATAGGGTATAACTGTGCCGTATGCGCCTTTGATGTTGCCCGTAACAAGGGTTGCTATGGCTATATGGCGTTCAATGAAGTAAATGCCTGCTAGTGCGTCCTGCCATATTCCAAGCGCGGTTTTTGGATTGAACATATTCGCAAGATAAAGAATCTCACTATCTTTCCTGTTAATCAATACAGCCTGTCCGTCAATAAGCTGCCCCGCTGGTGTTTCGGGGGCTGTGTCAAGCAATGGCTTATCGGGGTCTGTCGCGAATGCTTTTTGCCATTGAGTTACAAGGTTAGCCCGTATCGCCGCCGTTCCGCTTGATATAAGCCCCGTATCCGGGTTGAATGTTATCATTGTTAATCCCCCTTAATCGTTTAATCTAAATGGATTGATATGAAAAGCGATCATAGATTGCCCCGCAGTCCCCTTGAATTTCCAGCCTAAATAAATTCGCAGATAAAACCATTTGCAATATTTTTTTGTGTAAAATATGCTCCATGTTTTATTTAAAAATATTCGATTATCGTTAACGACAGCGATATAGCATTTGTCGTTTTCAGCATAGTTATAGTCAACGTATGTTTTTACCTTATCGGCGAATACGTAACGTCCGCAAACTTCATAAGAAAAGCCATAAGCAGTGTTTCTATAAAGCCAAACGTTACGGCAAAAATAACGCTGAATTTTTTCCCATACGGTAAAATTCGGGTCTAATATCTCTACGTATCCCGGCTTCATGGCGTATTTATTTTTGAATTCAGGGGTGTATTTATAATGCTTGTCAAAGTCATATCTAAACAGCTTTGGAACGCCGCTGTTAATTGTATGCGGTATGTCGATACAATTATCGTAAGTCTGCCACCAGCGCAGAGGATATGGAAGTTCTCCGTGTTCGTTTGAAAATAATACTACAATCGGATTAGTTACATAACATATCAACGTAAATAGGATGTCTAATATTAGATAAAAAATGTAAGTCATAGTTTCGCTCCTTAAAAGTCAATTTGAACGTTTTCGCTTTCCAATACTGTCGCTTGCACTTCACCGCCCATGACACGCCCGCTTTCATCAAATGTTAAGTCAACTTCTGCGCCTGTTACTCCGTTCACATTCAGAACGGTTTCACGTATGCGAGTTCGCAGGATAGGGGCGGCAATCGCAGGGGCTTTACCCAGCTCGATTTCAAAATGTGGAATCCCACGTGTTTGGGCTAAATAAGCGTCGTTTTTGAATAACCTGACTGCGTTCGCCGCATTCTGTGCTATAGCGTATGCTCCTGATACCAACGCTATTTGTCCGCTAGCATCACTAAAAATATCCCACTTGTCATTAAGGTATAGCGTACGCCCTATATCGCCGGGGGTAAAATACGGGTTCATTTCAATACCGTATTTACCTGTGACGTAAATAGGTTCTTGGATATTGGGCGGCTTTGGCGGTTTAGGCTTATCTTTAGCTTTCACTTCAATCTGATATGTGTTATCAATATCTATTGAGCCTGTAAGTGGTTCAAACGTGTATATTTGCGTTATAGGTTGCAAATTAACCCCAACAACGCGCATTGTTTCGCCGTCGATATAGCTGCTTTCATCGGATTGAGCTGTAACATATCCTTTCACTGTAGGATATGCTTCCCATTCTCTTTTAGTCGCTGCTGACGAAAAATCTGTTTCGTTTGGGCTTGCAGTAACAAACGCTTTTAATTCAACAACTTCTGCCATGTTTACACCCCCTAACTTTTTCTAAAATAACTGGTTTCTTTTATTTCAGGATTTTTTTGCGCTTTCCTGTTCATTCTTTCGTATATTTTAGGCAAGCATTCTTTGCATATATAATAAGTCTTATGATATGCGGGCATATCAAAAGCCCACTCAATAGGCTTTATCTTACCGCACGAAGTACATTGATGTATCATTTTAGCAATTCCCCTTTTTTAGCGCAGCTTCAACCTCTTTGATATGTAACTGGTTTTCGTTTCGGATTTCTAAAACGGATAATTTAGTAATGCAATCTATACATATACCGAATTTGTTATTAAAGTAGTAGTAACCAGTAAGCAAAGGCTTATTGCAGCGGCAGCAAATTCTATCTATATCCATTTTATCACACCTTAACTTTTGATATTTAAATTAAATCAAGTGATATTAAGTAATCTACATTCGCATGAAAAACAGTATCTTCTAATATTGGCAAAAACCTATCATCTTGCACTGTTATTTCATATACCGTTTCCGCATACAAATTCACAGGAACGCCAACGGTAGAATTTACTTTTGCATAGTAAGTTTGTTCTCCTGTTTTAAAATCTGATATCTTAAAGGTTACAGGCAGGTCTATAACACCCGGCTGATAATCAAGGCATTTCAGATAAAAATTTATAGTTACTACAGCGGGTATGTCCCCCCCGAATTTGCAATCAATAATCTGCGGTTAAACATTAGCTTGTCAACTCCGTTTCAGTAAAGCTAAAATTTAATAAATTCTGCGGGTATAAATCGCCTACTTGTGCGCCGGGCTTTATTGCTACAATAAAAAACAAACAGCTATTTACAGAGGTTATTTTATTTGTAGAATTTATAGCAAGAGGATTGTTTGGCGATATCGCAGCGTATATATTACTTCCGTCTAAAGCCTGCAAGAGTGCTGTTTTATCTTGAAACAATACTGGTCTAACTTGGCTTTGCTGTGTTCCTATCGCGGATATAATAATCGTACTGGACTGATACCCCGCTGTTAATGTTCCGCTAGATATTTCAAAGCCTGCCTCTGTTCTTAAATATAACGGGAATCCGATTAAAGGGCAAAAATTCGCAACACCTACTGTTGAGGTTGGGTACGAGATGATATCTGTAAATGTATTTACAGTGCCTAAACTAAAAGGACTGCTTATGTCGACTTCTTCACCGTCCGCTGCTCCTATAGTGCCACCAGTGTACCAGTGTAAATGATTTGCCATTTTTTACACTTCCTTTCTATTCTATACTATGAATTAAATCTATAACATAGGCATAAATTTTTATTGAAGTATCTACCGTAGCCCCGTCACTTGCTGTTGCGTAAAAAGTAAAGGTTAATTCTTGATTGACATCCGAAACTGTTTTTAATACGGTTTCAAAATACCCCCCCTGTTAAACCTATCGTTTGCGTAGTTGAGTTGTTGAATGAAGTTATACGGCATTTAGTAAATTTATCGGCATTAACTCCAACTAAAACCTGTCTATAACTTTCTCCCGCGTCTGCTCTGATATATACCTTAACGCTTTTGCTTGCTGCCGTGCTACCCGACGGGAAAAGCCCTGTAGCTGTGATAGGATTTATTTCTGTAACTTCTGTACCGTCTTTTTGCCCTGCTGTGCCGTCTATATAGAATCTAATCATTTTCCAGCCCTCTTTCTACCTTTTTTATCGCACAATCAATAATACTTTTTAAATCAATAAATATATTTGTGTTGCAGTCCGGTGCGCAAGACATTTCTACCTCTATCGCTGTCATACATTCATTTAACAGCTTTTCTACGACTTTTTTGTCATAAGTTATACTTAAAGCAGTTTTTCTAAATTCTTGGCAATATATATCTAGCTTGCCTGTTAATTCTTTATCATTGTCGGGAACATCTAGTTTGATAGCCTTAATATAAGCGTTGCCGCTTAACATCAATAGTTCATCCTCGCATTTTATTATAATCATTTTTAATAAACTCCTCTAAATCTTTTTTTATCTCGTTGCAGGGTCTTTCCCTCACTTCTTTTTTATTGATAGCAACAATCATTGCTTCTAGTGGTGATAAATTCAGTTCTATAAAAAACCTACCCCTCTGTTAATACTGTTTCAACATATTTCAGCAAAAATCTATTTAATACGGTTTGTCCGAATTCTGCACCTTCCGGAATATTTGAGCGCACATAAAATAATGTATTTGTATCGCCGATATTCGCAAATTCTAACTTTTGACCCCACGTGCTACCGTCTTTCGATATCTGTAACCATTCAGGATTACTGCCGATAACAGAAAGCGAAACGTTATAAACATTGGTCGTTAAAGCAGCACGCAGCGCATAGGGAACTATTGTTCCAAGCTCGCCCTTTTCCCCTGTGTACTTTAAAATATCGCCTGTGGTGATTAGTGTTCCGTCTGTTCTGCCGGATGTAACACTGCCGTTATAAATGCTTAATTGCGCCATGAGTAAGCCCCCTTTTATTTTTTATTTAACTATGTTATAATTTTAGTGTAGCATAGTCATAGCCCTTATATTTTTTTATTCGACAAAACCTCTGCAAAATTAGCAATCGGCAACGGTTGCTTTTTTTGCGTCCGGCTGCTATAATGTAGACATTCACAGTCAGCGGTGATTGCTGGTAACTAAAAGGGTCACAGAAGCGCAAATGCAACGCACATTTGCGTTTTTCTGTTTTATATGATAGAATAAATCCGGTACATATCAGGTTTATCTCCCCAACGATAAAGCTGGTAGTAAAAAAGCCCTGCGGGGCTTTTTTATTTTTGTTTACATTATACCATATATGCGCTATAATAAATATGGTACAAAATTAAACCGCCTTTTTATCATGTGACGCAAAACAAGTTAAAAAGCAGCAGACAAAAGCAAAGTTAACGCTTTGCTTTTTCTGTTTTTATGCTATAATATTTATGTGACGTCAGCTCTCCGGTTGAATTAAAATAAAAGAAGCAATCATAAAAGGTTGCTTCTTTTACGCCTTGTTGCTATAATTAAATATGCAGAAGCTGCCCCTTCTCACAATTCTTTTTAAACAAAAAAACACCCTGCTTTTTAGCAGGGTGTTTTTTTACTTCGTCACTTGTGCTAATCCTGCGCCGATAATTAAAAAGCAAACGCAGAAAAAGACGAAATTCATAATTAAGCCGTTTTCTTTTAGAACAGTAAAAAACTTATCCATGATATACCCCCTCTCTTGAACGCTGTTTAGGTTACAGCGTTTTATTTTTGCTTGTATATAGTAATTGTCCTAAAAGTATTTTGAAGCGATTATAAGGCAAATATGTGCGTCATTCTTTTCCTGTTGACCCAAAACCGCCCTTGCGCACTTCGTTTGTATCGTCGCTATCGCATACGGCATATTTTACAAAAACGCCTTGCATAATTCGTTCACCTTTTTTAAAGCTCACGATTTCATCACTGTTATTTTGTAGGCAAATGCCTATATTGCCGTCGTTGTCGGGATTGGAAAAATAATCGGCGTCAATAATTCCTGTCCCATTCGCTAGTGTTACATGATGTTTAATGCCTATTGAGCTGCGAATATATAGCATTAACACTTCATCATCAGGCATAGACACTTTAACGTTTGTTGGAATAATAGCCGATACGCTGCGGGGATTTAAGCGCACATCACAGGGTAGCACGAAGTCATAACCTGCGCTTTTTGCTGTTTTCCTTTTCGGCAGCACTGTATCGGCAGGGGCATTTTTTACGGGGTAAAATTTGCGGGAAACTTTTTCTTCTTCTAAAATTCCGAATTTTACCGGGGCTTCAATCTGATTAGAATTTTCCATGTTATCACCTTTAAATATTTCATTTATTTTGTTTTGCAAAAGTTTGCTCGGATTATCTACGATGATTTTTTCACCATTCGTTAATCTAATAATAACTTTTATCACGTTATTTTTCAAGTTTCGCGTTTCGGTAACGTTAGTTATGCTTCTTATTTGATTAATGTTTTGAATTATTTTTAAAGCTCTGTTCTCTGCTTTTATCTGCTCTCGGTAGGATTGTTTAAATTGGTTATCAAAAAATTTAAAATTATTGCCGCTAGATGTTTGGTCAATAACTTTTCTGATCGATATATAGTCTTTTGGTATTCGGCATTTCGTGATTATTTCCTCGGCTGCTTTTGCAGCTTCTATATCACTGCTATATTTACAACATTTTCCTCTCAATAAGCAACACCGCGGTTTAAGCTTGCTGTTTTGTTTAACTATTTCGCCCATGTAATACCCTTTTGTTTCGATTTCAATATAATAAAAACTCACAACTTCAACTCCCTTTATTTTTTGTTTTTTCCTTACCTCTTGTCTATATTATAGCCCCCCCTTCGTCCTGTTGTCAAGTGTTTTTTTTGAGAAATCGCAAAATAAAAAGCAGGGCGTTTGCCCTGCTTACTGGTATTAATGGGGTAGTTTTTTATAACATTCTATGTACAGAAGTCCTTTTTCCTGCTGCCTTTTCCCGCATTGAGTGCATAGCCCGGCAGCTTTGAGTTTTTCCCGCCGCTGCTTTGCATATTCAAGCCGCTGCGCCTTGTGTGCGTGATAGTAGGCATAATAATACTTTTCGCACTCTTTACAATGCAGCTTGCCTGCTACAGCTTTACGCTTATAACATCTTGGGCAGTATCCTTCCGCTTTCAATTCCTCACGGTAGGCTTTCGCCTTTTCTGCTTTATTCATGTCAATTCACTTCACTTTGTTTTTTTCTTAATAATCTAAAACGTTTGGAGTTACGCCGTTTATGCTTGCAGAGTAGGACATTATAATCTGAATATTCGTAGTAATTGCACCAGTTGGTGCATCTCCTGCATATGAACTTACCCATTGCTTAAAATCAGAAGAACTATTATACCTAAATACTTGTACCTCCCAATATTCAGGTTCGGGTACACTTCCTTCTTCTACAGTAGTCCAACGCATATTATAAGTTTTACCGCCTGTTACACCAATATATCTAGGCAGATTAGGGTCAACAAACTCATTTACATAGGTATTTTCTGTTGTGATTTTTAAAACTTTCACACCTGGCGGGATAGTGATAGTAAAAGCATTTATAGTGCTACCCTTCCACAATACAGTTTCCTTTGTTGGCAGCGGGGGTTCAGATGTCCCCCCGGGATATACTAGTAAACGTCTATTAAACATATTCGTACCACCTTTTTTATTGGTCTATTAATTGAATATCTACTGTTTGCCCGTTCCTTCTGTCAAAGTAATCTATTACCGTAGTATCCTCAAGCATTTCGAGGGAATAATAGGTAACACCACCATTATAAATAACGGTATTAAGCGTATACATAGAATCAGCCACATAGATTGTTATTTGACTTATAGAACTCCGGGTATCTCCTGTTAACGCTACTGTTAACGTGTTTGCCATATACATACCTGTCGTTGTATCCATTATCGCGTCTATTCCAACTTTTTCTATTGTGTGCTGCATAAATTGAGCCGGGCTTATCCCGCCAAAATCATTTTTAAAAAATCCCGATTGATAAAAACCCATTTCGACGTCGTAGTTTTGCCCTATAGTTAATTTAAAATCATAGTTAACGAGGGGGGATAAAACAACATACTCTGTTTCATATTCGACGTCTGTGGGAATAATCCATTTCCCTGTAGCCGCATTATATCCTGCCGCCGTTATCGTATAAGATATTTCTGTTCCTGTCGGCACTCCATAGAAAACGGCTATTCCTTTATTATCAGTATTAGCTAAATTGCTTTCACCGTTGTAAGTCAGCTCCACTCTTGCTGACCGAACGTGATCGCCGTCGGGCGTGTCTACATGGATTTTAAGCACAGAATAAGTTTGCTGCTCCCCCCCGAATCTATTAATAAACGCCTGTTGAACATAGTTATCCTCCTATCACGCTATACTTGCTGTTATAGGCAACTTTTCAATCTCTCTATTATATCCGCAATACAATACGTTGCAGGGAAACATAAATAAACCAGAACTAACGGCAGCTCGAAGAATATCATTATTAAAATAAACTAATCCGTTCGCTGTATCTAAATACTTTCCGTTATTTACATTGGTTAGCCGTAATGTCCCGCGTGCGTTACTAGCAAGGTCAGCCCAATTAAAGTAATCAACTCTATATTGCTGTCCTGCTGCCACGGCAACAACTTGCCGAAATAGTCGGCTATATGTGGTATTCATTGTACTACGCGGATACCAGTATAACCCTAATCGCGTCACATTTTCGGGAATGGTAAATGTCGGCATATATTCCACTTGATTTTGAGCGTTATATTGATTTCGTGACGGAACAAAACAAGCGGTAGGAACATCAACGGGAATAGGAATATCCCCCCTGATGTGGCTTGAAGTAATCTTCTATTAAACATTTTATCACCTTCTTAAAATTCAGAATAAATCATATAGCAAATACCAATGATAGCCCACGTTATCGCACCCATAAATATCGCTTCCATATCAACGCCTACTTTTCTTTTGTCGCAGCGTTTTTCTCGCCATAACTGCCCATTCGTGACTTGACCAAACTAGACAGGTTGGGCAAATATTTACGTCAAGCCGCCCGTAAGTAAAGCTTTTGCAGGCGTCCGCTGAATATTCTTCATTGCATAGATTGCACTTAATTTTTCCATTTTCCATTGTAAAACCTCTCTTAATCTGTATACTAAATTTACTGATATAATTGCGGTAAAATACGGTATTTTATCGCCAAATTATTTATGTAGTTCAAATGTCAAAATGGCGTTTTTTTGCTATCTCGTTTTTTTGAGATATCAAATTTACCCGTTTTTGATGTTTTGCTTTATTTAGGAGTGCCAGTATTACTATTGCCGCTTTCAACATTGCCGTGAACGTGGTCGGCAAAGCTAATACCTTTGATTGTCGCATTGTCGATAACGTCAAGCCGCTGCTGAACGGTTGTGTTTCCTGTAACGGTCAGATTGCCATTTATGGTAGTGTTACTATTTATGGTAGTCTGATTTGTGTTAACTGTGACGTGCTGCGGGGCTGTTACCATAACATTGCCGTCCGGTAGAATCTGAATGTAGCAGGTCGGCTGCTGGTTTAAAAATCCACCAATAAAAAAGCCGTCTGAAATATCAAAGTTTCGGAAGCTTCCGGGCTGGACTGGTTCAGCCGTCCCGTTAACAACGTTGGATACGTCCCGCTGACAGAATACCGCAAGTCCAATATCACCCGGTACAGGGTCGCAAACTAATGCCGCTGCGCCGCCCTGTATTCTGCAATAGGGTAAATTATAAAGCGGGGCTGGATTTATGGCGTTGTTTTTGGCGTCTAGGGCAACTATTAAGGGCAGTACATCAACTCGCCCTGTGGGGCTTATTCCGTCGCTGTAAACAGCTTGGACTTTGCACGGCAACGCCGTATTTACCCTGCCATTCAAAAAGTTTTCAACAAAATACGCCATTTCGTTGCCCTGACTGTTACCAGTAAAAGGGGAACGAGTGCTTTCAACCGTTGGCGCAACTATTTGAGATTTTTTCAAAGTATCCATATCAGTTCTCCTGTACGTAAACGGCTTTGACTACGCTGTCCCACGCTCCCGCTGCCTGTGAATTAAAACATTCTAGATTATGCGTCAAGCTTGTAACTTTCCATACGCCTGTAGCTCGCGGAACAACGCTTTCCAGCTTTACTAAACCGCCTAGTGTTATAGTAGGGTCAAATTCGCATTTAAACTCTATGCCGTCCTGCGTAAAAGACGGGTAGCCGATTAAACCAGTTCCTACCTTTATCAACACAGCATTACCGCTGCGCGCTCCGTTTTTCGGAGTTATCACGACTTTACTGTCGTCAATGTATAAATCAATGCCTAGTTGCTTTGCTAGCTTGTGCATTTTTTCGATTGGACTGCCCGTAAAGGTTGTGTTTCTAACGCTTGCCGAAACGCCCTCATTGATAAAAGTATATCCCGCTTCTGTCGCGAATTGCTCGAACAGTTTCGCGGCGTCGGTAGTGCCTTGTACAGCGATTGGCGGCGTTGCCAGTAGCGCAGGATAAATACCCGCCGCTGCTTTGATATCAAAAGATATCTCCGGCGCACCGCTAAAGTTGGCGGCTGCCAGTGTAAACTCACCTTCAAAGACTGTCCCGACTATACCCGTATCGTCGCCAGCTTCAAGACGAATAAAGTTCTTCTCTGACTGCTGTGGATAAAATGCTAACGTGCTTGCTGTTTCCATGACGCTTAAAGGTAATCCGTATATACTGGCGGTTAAAGTGTTCTTGTCCTCGCCGCCCGGCTTCGATATCGTCGCTTTAATGCGGTGGTTTTCGATAATGATAGTATTGCTATTCGTATTCGGAAAAGTCCCGTTACGAAGCGTTATAGTCGCTCTAAGGGCTTTTATAGAAAAACTCATGCTACATCTCGCTTTCCGGCACGAAGCACAAGACAAAACGTGTTCCCAGCTCTTTATAGTCAGGCTGCGCCCCGTGTCCTTCCTTGTCCACAAATAACAGGTTTCCGCTAAAATTCAATTTAGGCTGCTGTAAGATAAACTCATTAGTTACACACAGCGCACCAGTGCATATAATTTCATCCTGTACGTTTAAATCACAATATAGGTGGTCGTAACGCCAGTATAAGCGAATTTGGCAGATTTGACCGTCAAGCGTTACCGTGAATTGCTGATTAGGTATAGCGTTTAATGGTATTGTTTTATAAGTCATAATATCCCCCTACAATCCCAAAACCTTTTTTATATCGTATGCTACACTACTGTTTTCGGAATCGTCCCCGTCGCTAGGATTAGTGTTGCCCCTGTCTACGGTTGAAGCGTCTGACGCGCTGGCGGCGTCGTCTGAGGTTATCGGCTGCACATCAACATTTGTGTACTGGCTTTTCTGCTGCCGAATCTCGACAAGATGAATGTTTACTACAAGGGTCGTTAATGCCTGCCCCTCGTTAAAAGCGTAATCATATTTATCAAGCGTCATGTTTTGATGTTCTTTAAGCGGTGTAACAAATGATATTAATTCCGTCGTCGTTCGTAGCCGTTCTAGCACCGCAACAGCCTGTTGAAGTTCTCCCGGCGTTCCGTCTTTAGCAAGCGTTACTGTGATATCCATAGGGGCAGTAGTTTTATTATATGCAGCAAAGCTGCCTTGTTCTAGGTAGTCGTATGTGATATTAGCTTCCGCTTTTACTGTGCTGCCTAGATAGGTCGTAAATGTGGCTAGTGCTGTACCTGCGCTGTTGGCAAGTAACCAATTCTGCCATTCTTTACCGCTCCAATTCCATAATTTCGCCATTTTACGCCCCCCTTATTTAATGCCGCTTGCATTCGTGAAGAATAGCCCTGATTTCTCGCTGATTGCTCCACCCATGTCGGCAGCTATGCCGCTTGCGTCCGTTGCTGTGGTGTGGATATCAATTTTCCCAACGTTAATTTCTTGATTGGTATTGCTGCCCCCGCTGCCTGCTGCAATAGCCTGCAAAGACGGTATCGGAGTATTAGCTTGTTCCCAACGTTCAGAAATGGTGGCTTTTATGCTGCTCAATGAAGGAATCTTGTCTAAAATCTTTCCTATCCATTCCCACGCTGATTTGAGCGGGGATATTAAGTAATCATCAATAAAACCTGCAATGGCTTTAAATGCTGCGCCGCCTGCTGCAACAAGTGCCGCCATTGCCGCCATGATTTTATAAAATGCCATTAAGCATGATAATAGAATAACTTTCAGAACTTCCCATGCTATTTGAGCTGCTTGTTTCAAAAAGTCCCATGCGGATTGTAGGGCTGCTAAAACTTCGTCACCTGTCCCCAATGCTTTCCACATATCCTCAAAAGCACTTTTGCCGCCGTTGGCGTATACCCATAAATCTTCTAGGACTAGAATAAACGCCGCTATAAGCATTATAACCCACGTTATAGGATTGGCTAATATGGCGGTGAATAAACTCCACAGGCTCGGCAACAATAAGCCCGTTACAACGGCTACAATAGCGTATAAAGCCGCTGTTAATATATCGCCGTGTTTTTGCATATAGGAAAATACATCAGTTAATGCTAGGGCGAATTGCGTTAACGTGGGAGCTGCAAAGCGCAGAATCGGTAGAAATACGAATCTGAAAGAACGGCTTAATTCCGTAATGCTGTCATTAAATTTTGCAGCTATAACAGTATCTTCTTTTGTGAAATAACCTAAATCCTTTTGACGTTTTATCAGGTCATCTAACGCTTGCCGTCCGCCTTGCAGAAGTCCTATCGTACCCTCGTCAAGCTGTAAAGATGAAAGGATACCTTGACTTTCAAGCTTGCTCATACCTTCAACAGCTCCGGCTAAATCTCGCAAAACGTCAAATACATTGCGGACTTTTCCGCTGTCGTCTACTACTGCAACGCCTAGTTGCTCGAAGAATGGCAGGATACGGCTTTTACCCGTGACAGCAATACGAGTTAACTGTTTATTAAGTCCTTCGACGCTGTTAAACAATCCCCTGACGCTGCCGCCTGATAGTTCTGCCGCGTTACCCCATGCGTATAAATCCGGAGCATTTGCGCCTATTCTGTCGGCAATCTTACCAACAGCGTCAGCACCAGCGGCTAAACTTTTAACTTGCGCGATAATGCCAGCAAACGAAAAAAAAGCGGCTGCGGCTGCTATTCCTTTTTTCGTTAACTTGGAAGCAAAGCTTTCTATTTTTTTGTCGGCTTCATCTATTCCTTTGTTAAAATCCGTGGGGTCTAGCCCTAGAGTTATCATAAAACTGTCAATAACTGTAGCCATTTTTTAACCCCCTTTCGTGTTTTTTCTCATATATTCAGCTAATAAAAAATCATTAGTATTTTTGTTAGCCAAAATCTCACACATGTCTAATAAATCATCATAGCTGTAAATTGTTTGAAGTTCATGCAATGTGGCAAGTTTTGCAGCAACTACGTTAGCAACAGAGGGCGTGACGTTTACTGTTTTTTCGAGAAATGAATACCGCTGCTGCTCGGCGACAAGTCGGGCGTTTCGTTTGACTTGCCGCCTTTTAGAAAACTAGAAAAATTCACCTCAAAGGCTTTCTTTTTCAGCGTCCATAGACTACCTACTTCCTCAATAACTGCGTCTATTGTTTCCGGCATTAATTCTTGCTCTACACCGTCGGAAGTAATGAGCGAACAGCATTTAAGCAGCTCGTTGCCCAGCTCGGCGACTTCTTCAACATTAACATTTCCTAAAGATTTAAATACTTCATCAATATTAACATCACGCCAGTTAATTTCGGAAATGCCTTTCCCTTCCGGCAGTCCGTTGAATGAATTTGCAATACCGCCGTGAAGTGCCACGGCTGCAAGTTTAATAATAAACATTTCGAGTTTTGTTGCGGGCATTTGTCGCGCCTTAAATTTCAGCGTTCTTTCTGCGTCTTGTAGCGTAAATATGATTTCTTTTCTAGCCATTTTTTGCTCACTCCTTTTATAAGAATAGGCGATACTGTGAATATCGCCTATTAATTAACTATATTATATTAGCTTCTCGTTTCAAAAGCAAACGCCGCTGTAACAGGGTCAAGCACCTGTTTAAGTGCAGGGAAGTCTTTAGCGTTAGTTAATACGCCATTCGAGAACATGAACGAAGTTGAAATGCTCGGAATGTTTATTGCTAAACCTAGCCGAACAATTTTTTTCTGCGTTTCCATGTATTTTGCTAACGCCCTGATATAAGTTAAAGACGGGCTATTTGCTTCAAAAGTAAAGTGTATAATATGCGGTTGCGGTGTCCAGCCTGCCGCCATATGTCCGTCAACGCCCATACGAACGATACTGATTTGTCGCTCGTCTTGGTCTACAGCTTGGTCGGTAGCGTAGTTTTGCAACAGCACACCTGCCGGGAACAGTTCTTCAATCGTTAAGAAACATTTTGCATTAGCTGATGTAATATCCATTTATAGTACACCCCCTTTTTTATAATACTACGGTCAGCGGAACGACTAATCTGTTAACGCTGCCGCCATACGTATACCATACGTTTATAATCGGGCTATCACGGTTGACCCTTGCCGCTGCGCCGGGGTCTAATACTTGGATATAATAGCCATTAGTGTAAAGCTCTGTAGAGATATCTTCCCCTGCTTCCGCATAAAGCTGCGCTTTTTGGCTTTCACTTAATTCGATACCCGTATCAATAACGCCGTTATTCAACGCCCTAGTAATTGGGTCGTTCAGCCATGCACGAATTTGCGTGTACCCAATCTCGTTATAAGGTGTCCTACCGATTGACGTCAAGCCGTTTGCAAGTGAGATTTGCATAACATTTTTAAGCCATATCATGTTGATATACGTATCAACGAATCCGTAGTTGCCGCTAAACATTTTTGCGTCATAATAGAACGAAAAATCAGTGCTGCGGGCGGCGTAACGTCCATAGAAGTTAACGTTGTTAGCCAGCAACGCTGTTGCGCTGTCGTCGTCCGTTACAGACGCCGCAAGTCCTGTTTGCTTACGGAACGCATAACTTACAACACTGTTCGCCCTGTTCCAGTCAATAGAAGCTGCTGTAGCCATGACAAGCGTAGCGGTGTATACGTCAGGCGCATAGTTCATACAAAATCCTTCGTAGTTCGCTTCTTTCAGCGTGGTTACAAGTGTTCCCTCTCCGCTGGTTTTCAGGGCATTAGAAGATTGCCACGGAACGTACAAGAATTCAATCGGGTTACTGTTGTTCCATTCTGCAAACTGCTGAATTTCTACATCTGTAGCTTCTTTCAGTGTGGTAAAGCTTACCCAGTTAGTCGATTGATTTACAACAGATTGCATATTAGCGGCAGGCGTCAAAGCGTCGCTGCCGTCGGATACCAGCGCGCCAGTTGCAGCAGTTAAGCCTAATGCGCTTGCGGTATCCGTGCCGAGTTCATCAACGGTCAAGCCGTCTGTGGCTACTGATACCTCGCTATCTGCGCCTGTTGTTTTGCTGGTAATGGTAAAGCTTTCACTGTTGCTATTATAAACAACGGTTGTTCCAGTGACTTTAGCAGCGATTGCTGCGGCTACGTCGCTTGGCGTTGAAGCTGCGCTAAAATCTAATCCGGTAACAGTGATAGGGCTGCCGTCTACGGAGATAGTAAAGCCGCCCGCAGTGATTTTCTTTAGGTCGGTCAGTGATAACGCTTCTGCGCCGAACAGCTTTCCTGCGATTGCCGCGGATACCCTTTTTGCAAAATAAAGAATATTAGGCTTTTTAACACTGTTATCATAAGACTGGAAGTAATGACTAGCCGCAAGATATTCAATACTATCAAGCCCGTAGTATTCGCCTACAGCGTCTTTGCTTGCATATGCTTTAAGCGTCGGGAATGGTGTTAATTCGTTTTCGCTTAAATACAAGCCAGCGATTTCAAGCTCTTGGCTACCCGCTTTAATTACGCGCGGATTAATTTCAACGATTTTTGAAATAGGTATTGCCATTTTTTATAAACCCCCTTTTGCTGGTTTATGATGTACGTCAACATTTTCTAGCCGCGTTATCGCGATTTTATCAAAGTATTCTGTCTGGTATTCGTATACTGTCCAAAACGCTAAATGAAGCGGTAAGCGGTATCTGTTGATGTATTGATTTGTGTCATCAGTATATGGTAAAAACTGCATATTTTCGCAGTACAATAAAGCAATATTGTAGTTCTTTTTGAAAAAGTCAACCGCAACATCAGAACGCCCCAGCGTTTCAAAGTATTCGGCACGCTGCAATGCTCGTTGATAATCGGCGTCACAAAAATCGACATTAACGACATATTCACGGTAAGAACGTGTTTCCGTTGTTCCTGCTTCTGTAACAATCTGCTCCCCGACATTCGTACCAATTCGGCGGGTACTGGTAAGAAAAAACACTACGTGTTCCCGTGTTTTTGGAGGTGCCGAATTGTTCTGCTGTCCGAGGTAAATTTGTTCAGCAGTTAACGGCGGTTGCATATAAGCACGCAAATAGGCTTCTACGGCTACGTTAATCGCTCCATGCTCCAATTACTTCACCGCCTTTCTTCCGACGCTTGTAAGGTCGTTTCCTTCGTCGTCAGGCTGATTGGTAAAGTCAGGGTATGGCGGCACTTGCAATGTTACTTCACAGTTAGCCCAACCGACATTAGACCAGTCCTCAAACATTGCTGTGATTTTCCAAAATTCACCGGGCTTGCGCTCGATATAATCGCCTGTGCGTAAGATTGGAACGCGTGCAATACCTTCAATAGGTCTATTGTTATCGCTGGCAAGAAATATCTGTTCTGTATGCGCCGTGCTGTTGATATTTTCGAGGTGCTGTAAGCGATTCGCTTCGTTTGGTTGAAACTGCACGTTTACAGTTGCAGGGCTAAAAAAAAGCGGTGTAACAATGCCGCTGATATTTTTTTGCCCGGCTGACTGATACAAGATAACTTGTTCGTCAGGATTTATGGCAGTTATAGCACTTCTAACCACCATGTGCAAATTAATTCCGTTCATCTGTTACACCCTCTTTATTTAACTTTTATGTTATTTGTGACTGCATTTATCATGGTAGACGTATCAATCAAAGCTCGGTAAGGGTCAGTTGCTACGGCGTTTTTGCCGCTTTGTGCTTTGCGCTGTTTCATGCGGATAGTGGCAGGGCTATTCGGGCGCGGGTCGTTCCACTCCCATTTTTTTATAGTATCCTGTATATCCGCTTTCATTTCTTTTGATACAGCAGTGTAAGCATTTAAAAGCGCGCCATTCTGCGCCGACTTACCTTTTAACAGGGCAGTAAGTTGCTTGCTCCATTTGTTTTGTTGTTCATCTACAGTCCTTTGCATGAAGGGGCGTTCAGGAACGCCACCAATGCCCTTGTTTTGGATATAGGCAACATAAGCAACATTTATCCCGCTTGGATAAGTTGCGTCCGCTGTAAAGCCCGCCTGTGCTTCCGGCGTTTGCCTTACTAGGTTTCGCAACTTCTTTTTCCAGTTGCCGGATGTCCCTGTTCCGTTACCTGTAACAAGCTTGACTTTTAAACGCATAATAACGCCCGCCTGCTCTGTACTTTGCCGTGAGTGTCCAAAAAAGCATACCGCATTGTGTCTGGTTATACCAGTTAAGCGACATTGGTAGGGTATAGCTTGTTGATACCTTTCCCTGTGTCGCGCCGCTCAAAACGCCTACAACAAACGCTCCGCGCTGCTGTAGCTCGCTTATATGGCAAGTGAGCAGGTAAAGCAGCGTTTTACGTTCGTCAAGGTCTTTTACGGCTGAATTCACGGAATTATTTAAAGCCAGTGTTGCTATTTTGAAATTATTTTCAAGTACAACATCATCTACACCCGCTAACTGCGGATACAGCTTTTTAAATTCTTCCAGATCGAATATAACGATATTGTTATCATCAGCCATTTTTACGCCCCCTTACTTAAAAGGGGTTGTTGAAGCAATAACCTTTTTCGGGTCAAGTGGCTCGTTCCCGTTACGCAACTCTTTGCGTTCGTGGATTGCGCTTTTTGTAAAGCGGGTATCTCCGGTTGATGCAAAAATCAAACCGTTAATAATTCTAGGGTCTGATTTATGCTGTTTTTTAATCAATTCCCACATGTCAGAGGGAACGCCGAAAGTCATACCAAACGCGCCGCCGATTGGGTTTTTACCCATTTCAAGCCCCGCAAGATGTTTGTTGTTGCCGTTAAATTTAACCTCGGCAAGACTACCGTTTGGCAGTCTTACAGCAAAAATCACGTCTTGATAAGAATTGCAGCATACCGTAACAGTGTCAGCTTGTTTGGTCGGGGAAGCTTGAACAGGTTGTTTGGCGTTAACTTTTTCAACTTCCTTTTCCTCTACCTCGCTGACTTCGTCGCTTTCGTTGGGGTCATAAGTAACGGGCTTTTCTTCCTCAATCACTTCTACCCCTGTCGGCTCGACTTCCTGCGGCAGTAAGGCTTCTGTATTCTTATCATCAACGATTGTTACAACTTCATCTTGTTTTACTTTTTTTGGTCTAGCCATGTAGCAGCACTCCTTTTTTGTATTTAGTGTAAATTATACGCCTGTCATTTTGCCGATTGCGAACGGTCTATAAATGATAGTGCCGTAGGACGAACCGACAAATTTTTGATGGAAACTGGAGCTTTCCGGAATTAAGCGCATAGCGCGGAATTTTTCGCTAAATCCGATTTGAGCGGTCGGCAGTCCTTCGATTGTCGGAGCGACAAGGAGAATGGAAGTGCCGCCAGTTGCGGTAGCCAGTTCAGGCAATGCAACGAAACGGATTCTTGGAAAGTAGGTTTCCAACATCTGACGAGCAGAAATATTGAAGTCAGTTGCTTTGCCCAGTTGTACCTGTGTAGCGGGAGAGGTAGCAAGCACAAGTTCGGTGTTAGCGTCAATGTGTCCTGCGCCGCGGTCAGCCATTTTGCCGAACAGATACAGTACATCTTCGTAAATTTCTTTAGTAGATTTTTCAGCCCACAAGGTTTTGCTATCTGCATTTGGCAGCGGGGTAACAGCAGCAGGTAAATTCGGGTCGTTCAGCAAGCCGTAAATCTCCAAGCCTGCCACGCCATACAATGCGAATTTATTGCTTGCAATGTCGATTACAGTAGCAGCAGCACGTTGTTTATCGGCTGCCAGTTGCAAACGTGCGCGGCTTGCAACGTCGACTTCTCTATCGCCATAACGGATATTAGTTTGATAGATATATTGAGTTCTTACCGGAAAAGTCGGGTTTACATCAGAAGCACCGCCTTGACCATAATCTGTATAAGCTTCAACCTCGCCTGTGATTTCGGAAGTTTGGAAGCGTGCGTAAGAGGTTGTCCAATCACCTTTTTTCGCTTCTCCGAAAATCTCCCTTGCGCCACGGGTAGCGGTCAGGATAGGGATTACCATAGGGTCAATATAAGATGTAAATTCAACAGGAACGCCGCTGTTGGCTGCTGTAACCATTGCAGCGTCGTTCGCTAACTGGTCAATGCTATCGTTTGCCAAAATGCCACGGATAGGCGACCCAGTATCAAAAATAATACCGTATTGTTTCATCACGTCAAGCTGTTCCTGCAAGCCTAATTGATTTTCAAACATTTGTGTTTTCCCCTTTCATTAAGCCCAGTTACTGATGACGATAATATCGCCTACAGCACCGCCGCCGTTAATATTTACTACTTTATAATCAGTTTCTACTGCACCCTCTACAGTGCCGCCTTTTTCGCCAGTTTTAATACTGCCGTCTGTAAGTACTGCGAAAACGCTTTGCCCTACGGTCGCTGCTGTTCCAGTAATAACAGCAAAGTCACCTTTGACTGCTACGGATACGGGAAAGCCTGTAGGAACAGTGTTAGAAGCTGATTCGTTATAACCCAGCGGGTTAGTGATTTCACGCACTGCAAAGCCCAGCGGCGCACCTGTGCCTGTGGATTTTACAAAAGCGTCGTTATTGTTTACGGTTGCCGCCCATACGAAACCGCCAATAGTTACGGTGTCGGCTGCGCAATAGCCTTTTTGAGTGCTTACTAAAGGATTGGTACTCATATGTTGACCGGGTACACCAATAGCAGGCAGGATGTTTACTTGTCCTTGAAATTCGTTAGCCATTTTTCTTTGCTCCCTTCTTATCGAATAGTGATGTTTTTCAGATTTTTCATGTATTCAGGAGTTTTTTCACTGGATACGCTGAATTTCTTGATTGCTTCGTCGTTAGCGTGGGTTACGTCAAAACGTTGTTTTTGCAACACGTCAACCATAGCTTTGTAAGATTCTTTGGGATATTTAGAAGTATCAATGCCTTTAGCTTGCAAGGCTCTTGCGTAGATATCTTCTGCACTGTCATACGCCATAGCGTCGACGTTGCCGAGTGCGAAAGCGCAAGCGTTGGCGGCAGCGTTAAGTTTTTTCACGCGTTCCATAACATTTTTTTCCGCTTCTGCTTTAGCATTAGCCAGCAATGCGGGAAGTGCGTCTTTAGCAAGGTATTTTTCCTCACCTTCGCGCTCGTGGTCGCGGTCAATCCGTTTCGGATTGTCTTTTTCGTAACGCTCGCCTGCTTTGATACCCATTTCAAAACCCGCTTTAAAAGCAGGGTCTTTCATGCGTTCTTCGAGTTCATCATCTTCGGCTTTTTCTTCCTTGTCCTCGTCTTTAGCTTTTTTAGCTAAATATTCTTCCATGCCTTTACGCTCATGTTCTCTATCGAGTTTTGCGCGTTCGGCTGGATTCTTTTCCAATTCCTCGCCTTTGGATACGCCCTCGGCGTAAGTCAATTTTTCGTCCATACCTTCATCGCCTTTTAATTCTAACAGTTTCGCCTTAATAGTGTCTTTTTGTGCAGCTTCCAGCCCTGTAAAGAATTTATCTACAAGGTCGTCGATAGAAATATCTGCGTCCACATCCAAGCCAATTTCTCGGGGGTCGTAACCTTCTACCTGCGCTTCAACAACATTTACAGCCTTTTGTAAATTAGCTAACACAACTTCTGCTGCTTCGATACCTAAATCAGCGTCTTTTGCAAAGATAACGCGCTGTAAGTCAGCTTTGCGGCGTTTGAAACTTAAAATATCTTTTGAAAGATTTTTCATTTGCTTTTTTTCTCCCTTCGTTGTTTTTTCTATCTCAACAGGTAAACTGTCGGATACAACTACATCACTGCCAGCCCTGCCTTGCGGTACAAGGGCAACGTGATTACCTCGAATATCTCTCATTACAAAATCATATTTTGCGCCCTGATATTCCCCTGCGGTCATATCGGGTGTATAACGGTAGCTGCAAGATATCTGCTTACAGCTTCCGTCCTCGACGGATTTAATCGCCTTTTTATCGGTGATAGATAACGCATTTAATAAATACGGTTCTTCAAAGCGTGCCTCTGTTCCTGTGCTGCCTACCTGATATTCTTTAGGCGGCGCGTCGGCGGTATAGTCATGGTGTCCCTGCATTAGCGGCAAGCCGTTAAATGTTGGGGCAGCTTTAGCTAGTTCTTCCGGGTCACGCAGTCCATAGTAGACACGTTCGGGGTTTAAACCTAAATCCTGCCAGTTCGGAATTTCACGCCCTAAATACGGGTTTACGGTCGCCTTACTGATTGGGCAGGCGTCAACGTGCATAAATCCGTTTTCGTCTATTCTGCGCGCTGTTATGGCGGCGTCAAACGCTAAAATATTGTTTTCCCGTTCCATATGGTCAGCCCTTTCGTTTTAACTATTTTTATACAAATGTCTTTATTTGTTATTTTGATTATATCACAGGTTAACTTAATTATTGCTCGTTAGTGAGTAATTCGGTGATATCAGGTCGAAAATCACACCTGCAATATGGCAGTTCTCCCGGTAAAACATTTCTGCCTACATCTTCGTCATAAAGCCCCTCGTCTAAATCAAATGTCTTTCCATTCATTGCAATGTGTGTTTTACGGCTGCTTTTCTCGCCGGGTATATGTATCCATATGCCTTTTTTTATGCCGATATCCTTCGTCTGCATAACGTTTAACGCCTGCGTTGCCTTGTTGGTTTGGTCTATGGCTATCAGTTCTGCCCGCCGTTCTGTAACCTTGTTAAGGTCTTTTATGTGCTGAAATATGCTTGCCATATCCCGCCCTTTAAGTGCGCTGTCAATTACAACATTGGTTAATTTATCAAAGTATTTAGGGGCAATACTCTTTATCAAATTTACGTTACTCGCTACCATTTCTTCAAGTAGCGGTTGATGTAGCGCACTAATGTGAAAATCTATCACAATGCCCGCTTTTTTTAGATTAGCCATAAGTCCCGCTTTAGTCTGTTTATCTATCTTACCGATAAACTTGCTGGCTATAGCGTCCATTTCCTCGGCTTCCCATTCGCTTATATATCTGCCGAAACGCGCTTTTATAGCGTCAATAAGCTGCTGTAAGCGTCTGTTATCAAAATCAATGGGCGCGTCATTCGTTACCATTTCCGACGCTCTAAACAGCTTGTATTTTTCAAGTACAAACTTTAACGCTGCCTTTTCCATTTGTTTTATTAAGCGGCGTATCGAACGGGCGTATTCGTTCTGTATTCCGACGCTGGCAGGTATTCCAGGTATAGTTACCTGTCGCCGCCGTCGTCTGATTTTCGACGCCATACATTAGCCCCCTTTTGTAAGGTTTATGCGGGATTATTTGATATAACCCCGCATTTTTTCCCATTTTACTTATTTTTAATCAATTATTTCGTTTTTTTATTCAACTTCTTTTGGCGGCTTTTCATCTTGGCTCAAAACTTCCCGCTTTTCAGTTAATCCTAACAGTTCGCGTTCTTCCTCGCTTAATTCTTCCTCGGGTACGCTTTCTTCATTGAGGTTGTTAAAACCGCTTTTCGGGTCAGCTTTCAGGCACTCTCTGCCCTCGTCAGGACTGATGACACCATTAGATATATAAATCTGCTGCGTTTCAGCTTTGATTTTGTTTACCGTAGCTATGCTTTCTTCTTTTTCCTCTGATAATGGATTGAAGGTAAAAGTTATTTCGTTGTCTATCTCTCCCCATTCCTGCACTTGTAGTACCTTTAAGACGTATTCTATTTGGTCACGCAGTTGCTTTTCTTGCTGGCTGGCTATGTGGTCGTAGTGGTTATTTAAATCACTTTCACCTGTATTAAATCCTGACGGCGTTAAGCCCCACATTTTTGTTACAGGCTCATTGAAGTAAGCCGCTACAATCTCCATTGCCTGACTTACTATATCCTTTACGCCAGCTAACGACGTTGATTTAATATCAATATCTTCTGATTCTTTATCTATCAGCATGACGCCATCATTACTGCGATACTGTACGAAGTTATTTACACGGTTATCAATCTGCGCCCAGTCACCGCCCGAAAAAATCTGCTCGTTAAGATTCGTTTTGAATACTGTTAAGCTGAATTTGGTCAATAACCTTACTTCTGCTTCTCTGCATTCTGTGAAGTGCGCTACTGCGTCTAATACAATCTGTGCAAGCGGGATACCGAAAAAGTTATATGCCGGGCGTAAAATCGTCGGCAGTTCGTTTTCTTGCACTGGAGGCAGGAAGCGGCTTGCGTCTACCGCTTTGCCCATAACAAACCAATATCGTGGCTTGAAGTAATATTCTTGCAGCGGGTCTGCTGCGTTGTATTGACCGGGGGAAAGGTTATACGGCTCTATAACTTTCAAACGCCGCAGTTTTTTACCTCGTAATTCGTTCTTCGTTAAAATTAATGGATTTAGCAGGTTTTCACTGGCGGTGTCGATTCCGTCAAAGTCCATGTATACTAAACTGCCGCCGTAGTATTTACTGATACTTACCGCTTTGCGTAGTGTCGGCAGCAGGTTTATCTTGGGTATTAATTCGTTAAGTCTGTCCAGCTTTGCCTGTTTATCGGTATCAGGGTCATTGTTGCCCTTTGTTGTTAGCGTTATACCCTTTTCTACCATTTCATCAGCAATCATCTCACAGCCTGCCCGAATAAGCCCGTTTTGCGCAAGCCCTGTTAAATAACCGTAGCCTAAAAATTGCGGGTATGCACTCATGCCCATTATAGAGATAGCATGATGTAGCAATGAATGACATTGACCTATAGCAGCGTCATTTGCTTTTTTTGTATTTGCGTCTACCTCTGATAGCGTAGCTGGCGCACCGTACATTGTTTTAATGTCGGCAAGGGTCGGTACTCTTGGCATACCTTCTACCGGATTAATAAGGTTTAATGCTTTCAATCTTGGGTCTTTTCTGATTCGTTCTTTGTTGTTGAAAGCCTGATTTTCGTTGCCGCTATTTTTTCGGGCGGTGTTCAGTGCTTTCTGTCGGATACGTTTCTGCGCGTTTTTGCTGTTGTTCATTTCTTTTCCCCCTATTTATCTGCGTTTTACTTTCATTGGCGGGTGACTGTTTTCTAATGCGTATCTAACGGCGTCTATAGTATGGTCGTTGCCGTCAGGGTAGTTAGCGATATAGTTACCGTTTCTATCCTTTTTTAGCTCGTATTGGGCGAATTCTCGTGCTGCATTCGGGCAGCGCATAGGGTCTATAACGATTTCTAACAAATCATCTGTTAAGTATTTATAGCCCCATTCTCTCGAGCCTTGCCCCTTTTTAGCCGGAATAACATTAATCCCATAGCTTTTTAGGCTCATTAATGTTTCATGCTGGATGTCGCTTACTATAAGCCTGTTGCGTGGATTTTCTTTTTTGATGTGTTCTGCTAACGTCCAGCTAGGGCAGCCACGGGCATAGTATTCATTGAAAATATATAGCTTGCGTGCTGCCGTATCTAGGTGCATAGTCATATACGCCATAGGGTCGATTGATACGCCTAAATCAAGCCCACGCTTAATATTATCGAAATGCGATATTTCTTCATTCGTGATTGGTCGCAGTTTTAAGTTGGTGAATATCTCGCCGCCTGTTCCTGTGACTTCACCTAAATACTCATGTCTAAACCTGCGGGGCTGATATACTGCCATAACTGATGCTTCGTAGAGGAACTGTTTCCCTACCCATTCGGGCGGGGCTTGCAGGTAGTTGCTTTTGTGTAACAGTTTATCGGGTCGAGCTTTCAGTGCTTCGTTGTTCACCCAGCTTTGCATAGACGCAGGCGGATTGTAGGAGTAAAAACACCAAAAACGCTCACCGCCACGCAATACTGATTGCAATACCTTTTCTATTTCTTCGATACCTGAAAATTCTTCTAATTCCTCAAACCATGTGATAGCATAGTAACCTTTTTTTACTTTTACGGACTTGCGTTTTGTGGGGTCGTCCAATCCCCAAAACAATATTTTCTGCCCGGTTTTTTTGTAGATAAACGACGGCGGCGACACTCTAGCTATGAAAAAATCATTTAGCCCCAGCTTTTCTATAGCCCATGCTATCTGTTCATAAACTGTTGTTTTTATTGTTAATCCAACTTTGCGGAAAACAATAACGTTTATAGTTGGGTCTAGCAGCATAAGCATGATTATAAATATACTTATAGCCGACGACTTCAACGAACCACGCCCACCGCTAAACCAATAATGCGTAAATTCGTGATTCATTACCTGATGATAAACTTTATAGAAAGCCTTGCCGATACAGTCAGTTAAATTAATCTTTGGCGGGGTCATTTATCTTTTTCGCTAAATCTTCAAAGTTCTGCGCTGCTTTTAGCGCGTCGTCGTAGGTCGGCAATTCACTTTCTTCTGCTGGCTGCTCGGCTGGTACATCAGCGACGATTGTCGGGGCTAAAGCTATAGCTAGAGAGTTTTCTCCAAATAACTTATGGTATTTACCCATATTTTCGCTACCCGCTTTTATAAGCGTGTTTTCCATGATGTAACCGTCGGTATATATCTTTTCCATTTGCCCCGTTTCCTGATTCTTTTTAAGAACGTACTTTTTATATTCTATTGTTTCTTTGACCTTGCCCCGCATTTGGTCTGTATAGCTGCGGATTACTTCTTTAACTTCTGCGATATCGTCTAATTCGTATTTTGCCCGCAATTCTTCTACATACTCCTGTACCCACGGACGAGAAAAAATCATGTATGCAGTGCGCCGGGCTGTTGTTTCTGCAAAGCCTGCGGCTTTCGCGGCTTTATAAAAATTAAAGCATTTTAAATATTCTCTTGCAACCTTTTTTTCACGGTCGTTCGCTACCCGTTTTTCGCCAGCTATGCGAACAACGGCAGACCGTTTGCGTTTTGGACTAGCCATGTTACGCCCCCCTTTTTTGTTTTCATTATAGCACAATCTTTTAAAAAACTATAATTTATCATGTTTACGTGGTACAATAATATAAAACCATTAGGGGGAGCTATTATGACACAAAAATCTTATACAGAAGCTGAATTAATTGAGGGCTTTAACCTTCCCTGTAGTAGTATTCTTGACTTTTTCGACAAATACGAGTGTAAGCGCGTCGTTATCGGATATCCTTCTATATCACACGTTATTTACGGATACAACAATCCCGACTATCTGCCTGATATAGCGCATTTAATAGATTATGGCGTTGGAAAAACAGTAATCATAAGCAGTTACGAAACAGGCTCGCCAAGATATCAAGTCTATAACTTTCCTGATAGGCGGCAGGCTATTAATTTTGTGGATGAAGTGGAATATACGTTGTTTGTGCCTATTGATTGTATTTTAAATTTCATAACTCAAAAAATAGGCTTTTGGTCTTATAAGACTACAGTAAATATTCTTGACGATAACGAATATAATATTATTCTTGTAGTTGAAGGGCGCAGGATTGAGCTGACTGACGATAACTTTATGGATAGAGTTTTAATTACTCAAAAAACTCTGCTTATCGAAAATGATTCGATAACCCACGCTAAAAGCGCAGTGGAATATTACCGCAACATTTTTAAAATGTCCCGTCGCTTTGTTGCAGAGATAACAGGTATCCCGCTTAAAACGCTTAATGCTTTTAGTTCATCTCCTGACCGTTCAATCTTAAAAACGAATGCGCTCAACGTGTATAAGCTAGCGCAGTTATTCGGGGTAAGCATGGAGCAGCTTTTATTGACTGAATGCGAAATAAACCCTACTAGTAAGGCTTTTTTGGAAAGTAAAGAGGTTTAAGTATGAATATTGATAACGCATTATATGCCCTGAATATCGCGCCTGACGCCCGGCAGTTAACCGTTTTTATCGACGGTGAAGCAATTCCTCAAAGCCGCCCTAAAATCGCCACACGGGGCAAAAATGGTGTTCCCTTGCCACATGCTATAGCATACTACAAGGACGCTTCCGTTTACTACCGCCAGCAATGCGAATACTGTATTAAACAAGCTGTTCAAAAGTCAGGTATCTTTTTTAAGGATGTCGCCTTGTTTTGTGAGGTATATATTTTTTTACCTGTCCCTGCGTCAAAAAGTAAGAAGTTTAAAGCCGCTGTTGATGTCGGCGCAGAATTTCCAAAAGTCAAGCCGGACTGCGATAACCTTTTTAAAAACATCACAGACGCAGCCGAGGGCTTGGCATTTGATACAGATAGCCGCATTGTTTCGGTACATATTCATAAGCGGTATACCAACGGCGCACCGTTTGCTGTTCTGCGGCTTACAGAAGTCAACGAAGAAATAACAGTCCTACCATCTTTTATTAAATTACATACAAAAAGCAGAGGTTAAAACCTCTGCTTTTTTATTTACTGTAAATTGATTCGCCATATAGATTTATTAAATACTTCCGGCAGTATTCTTTTACATCATTGCACTTTTTACCGTGGTGACGTTCTGTGTGGCAGTCCATGCATAGCAATACGCCGTATTCTATTTGGTCGCTTTTTATCCCGTTGTGTTCGTGATGAAACTTTTCGCCGGGGTCTACCCGATCACCGCAGTAAATACATTTATGCTGGTCGCGCTGGTGTATCCTTTCATTTAGCTTTGCTAACTTCTGCCCTTTAAGTCGTATGATTTTCGTTTTGGGTATCGGATTCATTATGTTTCCTTTCGTGTTATTCTATTTTTTTAGGTTTAATGGCAGTTATTTTCTTGTTTAATATTTCTGTCAGGCAATTTTCGCAAAGCATTTCTATGTACATATCATATTCTTCTATTGTCGTCGGAAAACATTCTTTATTCGTTTTTCCGCATTTTTTGCAGGTCGCTAAACGCTTTTTATTTAAATCTACTAAAATTCCTAACGCCTGACAAGATTCATTGAAAAAATTTATTGCGCTTGCTTCTATTGCGTCTTTAGGATTTAAACTATCTAAAGCTTTTGACGTAGGCAAAAACAGAATACTGTTACATTTTTTGTATTTTTTTAAGCTATCTTTTCCCCTTTCTACACATATGAAATGAAAGCCGTCTATAAATTCGTTGTATTCAAAAATTAAGAAGTCACCGGGGAATAAATTGTATTGATAGCCTTTATAGTTGAAAAACAGTTGATTTGATTCCTCTGTAAAAGATGTTTTTATACTACGTTCAACCTTTAGCATAGTGACTTCGTTTCTTATTTCTTCAGGTATATCCTCTATTGTTATATTAGCGTTTCCTTCCCATTGCCACGCATAAACTTCTGTTATCTCGTAGTATTTTTCGATTCCTGCCATTTTACATATCTCCCTGTTTTTCGATTTTATCTAATGTTTTTTGAATTTCTAAAAGCTCTTGATTTATTTTTGCACCTTGTCTTATTAAAGCTTCCTCGCTCCACAGCTCACTCATTTTTTCATTTATTTTTAAAACAAAATCAGTATCACTCATTTCGGAAGGTTTTAATATTGCTGCCATGGCAGTAAGTTGTATTCTTGTATCTATTTTATTAATTTTTATTTCTTTTTCCAATAGTTTTAATTTAAGTTCTTGTATTTTTATAATTCTGTTTAATTGCTTTTTGTGTAGCATAAACTCTACTTCTGAAACAAACATTTTCTTTATACCTCGTAATTTTCTTTTATTTTTTTGACCTCTGAATTGAATTCTTCGACTAATACACTAGCCATAAGGTTTCCTCTAGCTACGCACCTGCAAAAACTTATAGGCTCTCCAAAAAATTTTCTGTGCTTGGCTCTTTCTTCTTCTGGTTGCGATTCTATAGCCTTTTGTAGATGTTTTGCAAAATCACTTACCGTTACATCCGTAACTTTTGGTAAGAAAATATCTACATTGATATCTTTACCTTTTTGGATATTCGTTAATATTGTTATCTTTTTCTTTAATGCGTCGTAAACATAAAGCTGTGCAGCTAACTTAATGATATCTCTAGCATTCATTTTATTTGCTCCCTAAATTTAAAAGTGGCGATATTACGCCCCCGCAACGATACAAAAACCTCTTTAAATATTTCTTTGTTCTTTAGTCGGTATTCATAGCCTACCGACAAGCGAATTGTGATATTGCGCCGATAATATCCCCGTCGAATGCGGTAAAGTTTAGTGAAAAATCGCCCGTATTCAATCATTTTAGCACTTCTTCCGTGTCGATTCCTAAAATATCAAAAATAGCTTTCATTTGTGTGTAGGTAATATCGTCTACTTTTATACTGTTTCGGTAATATTGGCGCGCTTTAATCATAAATAAACCTGTTTCCGCTTCTTCCAGCGTCGCAAAGGCTTTGATGTCTAATGACGATTCTACAGCTTCTCCATTTGATTTTCTATATTTATCATAATCAGTATAAATATAAAGTATTCCAACTTTGTTAACGGTTAATGTTTCTATCTGTGGCTCTTTTAAGTATCCACGATTTGAGTTTAAAATAAACACTTTATCGCCGGGCTTTACATCCTTTAACGTTTTCAATTTAGCAAACTCTCCTTTCTTTGCTGCCCATGTTCGATTGGATGAACATCTGAAAGTTCTTCCCTGACTTCTTTTAGTGCTTCCAATTCTATCAACAAAATTTGTTCTATATCGAATTGTGTTCCTTTTTGCATACTGATAAAACCGCTTAATAAAACTGATAATAACTTTCTGAATGTTTCTTCTGTATCATCATTTTCGCCTGTTGACATAAATGTCCCTGTTTCGCTCATAAACAAACATAATTCGCCTTTGTTTAAGGATTCTTTGACTGTGTTCAATAAACATTCGTCGTTTGTTTCTTTATCGTTGTGCAGTTCTTCAAATTTCATTTTCAACCTCTTTCCGTCGCCATAATCTCCGCATGAGCGTTTTTTATTTGTTTTAGGTGCAATGTGTTGCGCTGGTTATTTAAAATCGTTTAAGGCTGCTCGTATCGTTTCATATAGTTAAATACTGCCGTTTGTGAAAGTCCCAATGCGGCAGCAATCTTATATGAGCTGACGCCGTTATTTTTCATTTCAAAAATTTGAGTATGCAATTTTTCCCAATCGTGCGGGCTGTTTGGGTGTGGTTTAAACGGTGGAATTGCTTTCACCATTTTCGGCGGCAGGGGGGGAACTTCTTCCTGTTTGGGTTTAAACGGCAGGCTTGCAATGTTTATATAATGTTCCCCTCTAACGCATTCTTTTAGGTCTAAAAACGGGCAGTAAACAGTATCGTTATGGCGGCGCAGGCGGTAACATTTTAGGCAATCAATCATTTTTCTAAACTCTTTTCTTTAGCTTCTTTTACCGAATTGCAGTATTCATCTATTTTTTCTTTGCTTAAATGCCTGTTGCCATACTGCTTATAGCCCTTGATTTTTTCCAGCACCTCAAAGGGGTCATAGTAATACCGTGTGCGTCGCCCTGTATGAAATTTAAATATATTCGTGCAATCTTCCCGCAGCTCTTTTAGCAACTTTCCATATTTCCAGCGTTCAATCGAACAGGCTAAAATAATTCGTCCAACACGGTAGCCGCTTATAAATCCTTTTGCCTTTGCTGCTTCAATGCTGATATTCTGCATTATTCATTCTCCTCTTTATTGATTTTTTTCTTTAACGATAATAAACAAGCATTGCAAAGCGGAATGTTATATGTTTCGTATCCTGCTACACGGATAACAAGGCTGTTCCGAGTAGCCCCTATATAACCTTTTCCACACCCGTCGCAAACAAAATCTTTTTTCTTTTCTTTTTTTAATTTAATCACTTTATCTCTCCCTTAAAATCTGCGAATAATATAAATATTTATCATAAAGGCTGCAAAAAATAATAATGCGCCTATTAAAAATGCAGTTATCATTATATTCCTCGTCTTTATTTTATGGTTTCTTGCGTTTTTTCAACTCTGATTTTTGTTTCCACAGTTAAAACTTCTATTTTTGTTTCATTATTCAAATGTGGGCGTGCGTAGTTTATCGCTTCTTCTTTAGTTTCAAAACAAAAATCCTGCTTGACGCCATTCACAATTAAAAAATACTCGGTTTTAATGTTCGTTAATTTTTTATTCATGTTATTTCCTCTTTTCTTCTATTTTTCTTCTTCTATAAAAAAGGTGTATGTAGCTCTATTGATTTCCGCGCATAAACTACCTAATTCAATATCTGTCTTGCTATGTTTTAAAATGTTTTTAGCTATCTCTACAATTTTTTCTGTCGTCAGATGTCCTTCAAATACTGCACTTTTTAACATTTCCTCATATTCCCCGGAAGTTCCAAGAGTGTATAAGTCAAAATCAATACACAGTTGTTTTAAATTATTTCTAGTTATAATTCTTTCCTCTTTAATCATAGTATCTCTCCCTTTATTTTTTTATTTTCCTTACCTCTTGTTTGTATTATAGCCCCCCCTCGTTTTGTTGTCAAGTGTTTTTTTAAAAAATTGCAAAATAAAAAGCAGGGCTTTTGCCCTGCTTTTTGGTATTATGAATTTAATTTTTGGCGGCGTCGCAAACTTACTTCATAGTTGTGTTTACGGATTTCTGCCAAGTGATACTTTGACGGCTCGAAGTATCTACAACGCGCATTTCTTGCGGAACGTGGTAGATTGCATTTTAAATTTTTAGTGCAATTTAAGCAATTCTTCGTTACATTCCAGTAAGTCAATGCTTGCTTTGTTTTTTCTGCTTCCGCTTCTTCTTCCATACGTCTATTAATCAGCTCAAAGGCATTGCTTAAAGGATTATCTCTGCCCAGTAACCCCCTCATTTTATTCTCCGTCTTTTAATGTTTCTGTGCCTTTATTAAGGCGCACACTGACCAGCTCGGCAAGAGTTTTTAATTCTTCATCTTCTAGGCTTTCAACCAATTTAACTAAATCCAATTTGTTATTTTCAAGCAAGCCTATAATGTGCTGGTTAAGGCATTCTAAAACATTTTTTTCGCTGATTAAAAGTGAAGCGTCCTTAAATAAATTAGCCGCTTGTTTAGCCGCTTCCGGGCTGGCTATTAATTTTTCTAACCCATTTTTTAATACAAAACCACAGGCGGCGTCTGCCGTCGCTTCTGTGTATCGCTTGTGTTCAGCTATAGCGTTTTTTGTTGTTTCAAACTTCTTTTGCTGCTCAACGGTGATTTTTACGTAGTAAGGCTTCAATTCTTTTTCTGGGCTTAAATTTACCTGTTCTTCTTTTAACGACTTAATTTTGTCTGACATTTCGGCACTTCCTTTTTTATTTTTTTATAAGGCTATATGTTAAAGCGGCTGCCGCAACTACATAAGCGGCATTTCGCTGCCTTTTAATGATTGCCAGTTTTTTCTTGCAGCTCTCCGAGTATGCTGTCAACAATTTGTTTGCTTCTTCTAATAGCTTCTCTGTCTGCTGTTTCTCGGATATCAAGCTCGTTAACTGCTGCGTTTTCCCTGTCAAGGATTCTGTTAAGTTCTTCGAGTTCTGTTCGGCTATCTCTAATTTGTTCTGTAACTTGCTTACTATCTCCGACATTTGATTGTAACGCGATAACAAGTCCCTGTAACTCTGCGATTTCTCGTTGCTGCTGTTCTCTAGCTGCGTTAATTCCTGCTGTAGCTGCTGCAAGTCGCTTGTCCATTTCGCCGCCTGCCCGGGCGTAATAGTAATAGGTTGCTCCTGCGCCCAGCACAAGCCCGGCACAGGCAGCAATAATAAGGCTAGTAATACTGCTTTTATTAAGTTCCACATATTTAACCCCCTTTTATTTTTTGGTAAATCCACCAAAATAAATACGTGATTACTATTCCAATTATACCAGTAACAAGACTTATTACCAGCCCTTTTAATCCATTTTCTAAAAACATTTTTATAACTCCACCTTGCAAAGTTTGAAATACCTCGGATTTTCGCTTTCTTGTTCAGCTTTTTCGTTCCATAAATTCAATGTTTTTTGAGCTACAATAAGAATTGTTTCTAAATTTGATTCTGATGTCGTACATTCTTCATTTTTTAAGAATGTTACTTTTCTGATGATACTTGGCGGTAATGTCACGAACACAGGGAATTTAGTTTTTTTCCCAACTTCGTGGATATAAATTTCAATTCTTTTATCATTTACCATAAAAATCATAAGTAGCCTATCCTCTCTGATTTTATTTTTTATTTTTTATTCTTTATTTTTGTTTTCATTGGAACTGTTCCATATTTCTTCATAACGAAATCAATTCCTTTCCTTTGATAATCATTCCAGAACTCTTCTCTTTGTTCAGATTTCTTGGTCGGTGCTTCAAGGTTCGCCTGCCAGCATTGTGTTGTGTTACTCAATCTACAGTCCAAGTCGCTCCGAATCTTTTCAAACAGCTCTTCTCCTCGATTTGTGTGAATCAAGAATAACGAGTTGCCGTTAGGGTCATAGAAGTCTGGAATCGTCTCCTCAATATGCCAGAAATCGCCAATGGTCATATCTGTTTTTCTTTCTGTGGTAGCATAAGGACATTCATAGCAAGATGGCCGCAACGCACACCGATTATAAAACACCTTAACATAATCTTTAATTGGCTTCTCTGCTCCATTGACTTTCACATAAGCCGTTGGGGATTTCCAACCATTGCGCTTGTCTTTGAAGGTAAGATAAGTTATCTTTCCATCCTTCTTCTGTATTGATTCTGCATATTCTCTCCACAGTTTTGGACTTGGAGAGCCATGGCAGATAATGTCTACGATATGCACCCGATCACGGATTCCTTTAATTTCACTGAACTTCCGAAATCCATCTGATTGACATCCCATGCCAACAAAGAGCAACTCTTTCTCCGGATTTTCCATCAGCCAGTGATACGCTTTCCTGTAAATATCACCAGGCTTGCTCTGCATATATTTTGAGCCTTTTGCTCTTTCACGCTGCTTCTCATCCAGAATCATCTGGAATTCCACAGTATGATTCTCATAATTATAGCCTGCAGCCACCACAGCATCTCCGCTTTTCAGAAAAGCATCCGAAAGTGCAGTAAATGCGCCACCAGAAGAACTGCTCATCAAGGCAGATTTGTCTTTTAACCTTCCTGCATATACTATTGTATCTATCAAATCCACCATAAGCTGTTCCTCCTGTGTATTATTTGCTTTTCATTGCCATCTTAACCTTCTGTAGAATGATAAGGAATACAAGTGTTGCACAATAAACCACAATCGGTGCAACGCATCTGTAAATCGATTTTATGCCGAGTTTACCAGTTACGATTGAAAAGACCGTAATAAAAATCGGATGAATAATATAAAGCCATGTGGAATATTTTCTTCCAATTACAGTCAATTCCTTATTATGCCAATTGCTCTTGAGAGCATACACAAAGAGACAGATTGCCAAGAAAGTCGTACTCAGGTAATGATCTCTTGTTGCATTCAATCCAGCATTCAACAACGCAAATCTTTCTACAAGACTGGTTATTGCAAAAACAATAATCAATACCTGAAGCACTTTTTTATTCCATTTTTCAGAGCATCGTTTTTCTCTGATGAGGTTTCCAATACAAAAATACGGTATTCCTACACATAGGAAATTTCTGACCAGTATGTACGGAAACTCCTGATGGAAAATGAGCAACGAATACTTTCCAAATATCAAGTCTGCGATGAGTAGCACCGGAGCTAAATAGTACAGAATCTTTCGACAGTTGAGCTTGTCTACCAGTAAAACAATCACCAACACATAAAGGATTGCCCCTAAATACCAAAGATGCCCTGCCAACGGAGATTCGTTCAAAGCTAAAAACTTCAGAATGCTCTTTCCAGTAAAAATTTCCTGAACATAGGTTATTATGCTATCTCTTCTGAGAACATTAAGTGCAATATTCCAGATGAAGAAAAGCACATTTGCTTCCACAACCAAGTAGAGTATCTTCTGGATTTGTCGCTTTTCCTTATGTCGTGCAACGGTATCTGAATAAAAGTATCCTGTAATCATAAAGAAAACAGGAACTGCTACTCTGGTCAGTGTCGTAAAATATGCACCGACTTTTCCTGGAAACGGAACATGAATACAGACAATTAAGAAAGCGCATAATGCTTTCAAAATGTCAATATTATCTGCTCTGCTCTGCTCTGCTCTGCTCTGCTCTGCTCT
>ENA-OPBS01000185-OPBS01000185.1-human-gut-metagenome-genome-assembly--contig:-NODE-185-length-51012-cov-17.826795_pt1 | contig 51012 bp, 54 predicted proteins | sample MGYA00241074_ERZ501463 | MGnify/ENA primary metagenome ERZ501463 (study PRJEB25962, sample SAMEA2042578) | human gut metagenome | biome: human gut; feature: human-associated habitat; material: faeces...
CGGTAGTCACCTACGATACGTCCACGACCGTAAGTATCAGGAAGACCGGTAAGAATGTGGTTATGGCGAACGAGTTTCATCTCTGGAGTATAAGCATCGAATACGCCATCATTATGAGTTTTGTAATACTTGTGGAAGATTTCGTGGAGCTTCTCTGATGGCTGATAGCCATATGTTGTACAAGCCTGCTCCGCCATCTTGATACCACCGTAAGGCATGAAGGCACGCTTCAGAGGTTTATCGGTCTGCAGACCAACTACCTTCTCCAAATCCTTTGTACCTTCACCGATATAAGCAGCACCGTAAGCTGTCAATCCTGAAACGATTTCTGTTTCCATATCAAGCACACCACCCTTGGCGCGCTCCTCCTTCTGGAGTTCCTTCAACATACCCCAAAGGGTGTTAGTTGCCTGAGTTGGTTCTGCAAGGAACGACTCATCGCCGTCATAACAAGTGTAGTTGTTCTGAATGAAATCACGAAGATTCACTTCACTCTGCCACAAGTTTCCTTTGAAACCTCTCCATTCTGTTTTCATCATTTTAATACTTTTTTTTTACAAAGTTAATAATTATATATTTTTTGCACACACTATCTATTTTGAGTTGGTTTTACACCTATTATATATAGTAAAATAAAAAAGCCCGAACACGTTTGTGCCCGGGTTTTTAAGCACCTTTATCTGAAGGTGCGTATATCATGATGTTCTCGTTCTTTCCGACAGCATCTGTTTTTCCTATATTTCCTAAGTCAATTCCCACTATTAATTTCATGTCTTTTAAATTCTATTATTTGTAATAGCCTTGCAACCGTTTTGCAATGCGGATGCAAAATTACAACAATAAAATGAGAAAAGAGAAGAAAACCTGAACTTTCTTCTCTTTTCTATGAAAAATCATCATTTATGAGTATCATTCTACTGCTTCTCAAAAAAATGATTGAGATTTTCGATGAATAATCCGAAACACTTGTCATGAATCTGACGAGTCATGGTAACAGGGTTCTCCGCATTCAGGATGGTACCGCTCATTGCCACACCGATGCCCAATTCTGCAAGCGAATCTATATCGTCTGGAGTCAAACCTCCGATGGCTACCATAGGCAGAGAGATTTTATTCTCCCTCATCTGCTCAATAATCTGGCGATAACCTTCTATACCCAACACCGGAGAGAGTTTTTCCTTGGTAGTAGTATAGCGGAACGGACCACAACCGATATAGTCAGCCCCCTGTTCATGCAAACGGCGAATATCATCAAATGTATTGGCTGTTCCTCCGATAATGAATTCATCACCCAGGAGCTTACGGGCCTCATCAACCGGCATATCATTCTTGCCAAGATGTACACCATCTATCTGTAACTTCTTCACCAGTTCTACACGGTCGTCGAGGATAAAAGTTGCACCGGCACCCTCACAAGCCAACTTCAACTTACGGGCTATAGGCTCTACCTCTTCATCGGTAGCCCCCTTCATGCGAAGCTGAACCCAATCACATCCTCCGATAAGTGCCAGATAGGCACCTTCGAGATAAGAGAAGCGCTCGTTCTGATGCGTGATAAACTGAAAGCTCGTCTGAAAATGAGCTAATGCTAAAGACTTGTTCATACGTACTATAAAATATAAATTCGCTTGCAAAGGTACTACATTCACACGACAAAATCCTACAATTTACCTTTTTTAAACTTCATCATTTGGAAATGGGGAAAGTCTTCCTTTTTTTTATTTTGTTTTTTTATACATTCCTATGCATTTATATGGATTCTTTTCCGTACCTTTGCACTCAAAATACAAAACATTACTTTTTATGTTGACAGATATTGAAATAGCTAAATCAGTAAAAATGCGCCCTATCAATGAAGTGGCAGCAGAACTTGGAATCCATGAAGACCAAGTGGAAAACTACGGCCGTTACATCGCTAAGATTACTACGGACAAGATTGACACCAACAAGTTTAAGAATCACCATCTCATCCTTGTTACAGCTATCAGCCCTACAAAGGCTGGTAATGGTAAGACTACGGTATCTGTAGGTCTCGCCCTGGGTATGCAGAAGATTGGCAAGAAGGCTGTAGTAGCTCTTCGCGAACCATCTCTGGGTCCTTGCTTCGGCATGAAGGGTGGTGCTGCAGGTGGCGGTTACGCCCAGGTTTTGCCTATGGATAAGATTAATCTCCATTTCACTGGCGATTTCCATGCCATCACAGAGGCCAACAACATGATTTCAGCCCTTCTGGACAATTACCGTTTCCAGCACGAAGCAGAGGGTTTCAAACTCAAGAAGATTCTTTGGCGTCGCGTCATGGATGTGAACGATAGAGGCTTGCGCCGCATCATCACCGGTATAGGAGATAAGAACGGCATCGAGACAGAGTCTGGTTTCGATATTACGCCAGCTTCTGAGATTATGGCTATCATGTGTTTCGCAACAAGCATCGATGATCTTCGTCGCCGTATCGATAATATCCTCCTGGGCATCACCGAGGACGACAAGCCATTTACCGTAAAGGATATGGGTGTAGGTGGCAGTATCGTAGCTCTCCTTCTCGATGCCTTGAAGCCAAATCTGGTTCAGACAACAGAGGGTACACCAGCATTTGTTCATTGCGGTCCTTTTGCCAACATTGCTCATGGCTGCAATTCCGTCATGGCTACTGCTGCTGCTCTTGAGTATGGCGACTATGCTATTACAGAGGCAGGATTCGGTGCAGATCTCGGTGCAGAGAAATTCTATAACATCAAATGCCGCAAGACAGGTTTGCAACCAGACCTCACTGTTCTCGTTGTTACCCTCCAGGCGTTGAAGATGCATGGTGGAGTAGCTCAGGAAGATATCAAGAAGCCAAACATCGCAGGTATGGAAGCCGGTTACTGGAACCTCGACAAGCACGTAAAGAACCTGCAGAGCTTTGGTCAGACTGTAGTGATTGCATTCAACAAGTTTGCAACCGATACAGATGAAGAAATTGAAGTATTGCGCAAGCATTGCGAGGAGATGGGTTGCGGTTTCGCCGTAAACAGCGCCTTTGCCGAAGGCGGAAACGGTGCCATTGAACTTGCCAACCTCGTAGTGAAGACCATTGATGAGCGTCCATCAGCCCCTCTCTATTTTGCTTACGATGATAACGATAGCGTTGAGGAGAAGATAGAAAAGGTTGCATTCAATCTTTACGGAGCAGGCAGCGTGACATTGAGCGATTCTGCCAAGGCGATGATTGAAGAGATCAAGAAGCTGGGTGCTGAAAAGTTCCCTATCTGTATTGCCAAGACTCAGTACAGTTTCTCTACCGATGCCAAGGCATACGGTCCTACAGAAGGTTTCGAACTCCACGTTCGCGACATCACCGTAAATATGGGTGCCGAGATGGTTGTAGTCATCGCTGGTCCTATCATGCGTATGCCGGGCTTACCAAAGAGCCCACAGGCTGAGCGCATTGATGTAGTAAACGGTGAGATTACAGGACTTTCTTAAGCACTACAGATTTCACAGATTCTTATAAAAAAGCCCAGGGCGTGATGTCCTGGGCTTTTTCATTTATCTCATACTGAATTCACAACCACAATATAACTGATTATAGAATTCATTGATTCTCAAGAGTTCACCTCGGCGATTCTGCAAACCGCCCTTTCGCCAATTCATATCCCACCATTCTACATCAGGATAAGCTTCAACGGCAAGATGACCGGCAGTATCTATCTGCCTGATATTCTTCCAGCGTGAAGATGCCAACGTGGTAGTAAGAAGGTGAAATCCATGCTCCTGCGCATACTTGGCTGCATGAGAGAGGCGGAACTGAAAGCAGACAGAACAACGGCTGCCACGTTCGGGCTCATCCTCTAAGCCCTTGATAACAGAAAGCCACTCCTGATGGTCATACTCATCCTCTACATAAGGTACATTCTGGGCTTCCAGGAATCGTTTCAGTTCATGTTTGCGTACATCATACTCCTGCTGAGGATAGATATTGCTGTTACTGAAATATACAGTAGGCTTCATGCCATTACGAAGCATACATTCTACGATAGCCGCCGAACAAGGTGCACAACAAGCATGCAACAAGACAGCCTGACCTTCAGCCTTGCTTCCATCCGGGAGAGTAAGTTTTACGTATTTATATTGTTCTTCTACAGGAATCTTCATTGTTTTCAATGTTAAATGTAAAATTTAAAATGTGAACAGCTACTTCTGATGTGAAGTATTTTCGCTTTGTTTCAAAAAAACAAATGGAGTACAATCTCACGACACCCCCCATTTGCCCAAATATATGCGAAAACTAGTGCAAAGGTACAATATTTATTCGAACCACCAAATTTTTAACACGTTTTTTTCATCATAATGGTTCAAACGGCTAATATTTAACTATGTTTTAACACTTAAACACCAGTTTCTTTATCTTTAAGAACTATAAATCACGTTTCAGCGTGATAACTGTCAGTTCAGGCCATGCGCCTAGGCGGAAAGGGAAAGAACCACCAATACCCGATGATACATAGAGCATCTGCTCACCAATCCGGTAAGCTCCACCCCATTCTTTGAAAGCCATGCGGGCAGGTGTCCATTTACCTATTTTCAATTGTCCGGCATGCGTATGTCCCGCCAGAGTAAGTTGTATCTTCTTACCAACTACTTCTCTGCGCCAATGGTGAGGATCATGACTCAAGAGGATTTTAAACATATCAGGATTCAACCCCTTCATCGCTTTCTTCAGATTACTGCGATTGGTGAAAGGAGGCTGACCGGGATTCTCTACGCCTATGACAGCGATAGATGCCATACCATGACTCACCACATGATGTTCGTTCATCAGCTGATGCCACCCCAGACTTTCCTGATAACCATAAAGCATACGGCGGTTTCTCTTCAAAGCGCCAATAGAATGATTGTTGCCATATTCACAATAATCATGATTTCCCCAGATAGAATAGATGCCATCTGACGCATGAAGCTGCCCCAGCGTATCCAGATAAGGCTCCACTTCGCTGGCTTGGTTATTGACCAGATCGCCCGTAAAGAGAATCATATCGGGTTCTTCATTGTTGGTCGCATCCACCACCTTCTGCACGAAATCATTGCCGGGAGGAAACGAACCGAGATGAAAGTCGGTAATCTGTACCAGACGGTAACCATCAAAATAAGGTGGCAAATCGGGCGAGGTAAAGGTAATATGTTTCAGTTCTAACCGCTTCCAACCCTCTATAAAGCCGAAGGCAAACCACCCCATTACACCCAAAGCAGGAATCAGAGCAAAGAACCAAGGAAGAAATGCATCGAACAGGATGAAGACAACCTTAGGGAATGCCGAGAAAAGTATGGTAGTAAAGAGTACACGAACTGACAACTTATGGAAGAACCCCATCTGCAACCCCACTTCGGCAAGAACAAGTAACAACGAGGGAACCCACCATAAGATGGCTAGCAGCAAAGGCCACTCACTCACCCCGATATGCCAAAGCCAGAAGTCAGGCAGGAATGCCAGAACCGACATGACTACTATATAGAATATGGATCTTAATACCTTTTTTAATACCTTCTTCATTGTTTTTCTTTATAACTGGGTACAAAGGTACGATAATTCATAGACAATACAAAATAAATTTAAATATATTTTCAATGTTTTGTTATTTGAGAAGATTGCATTATCTTTGCACATAGAAAAATTAAATAAAATGGCACGACGACTAAGAAAAAAACGCATAGCAATCATATTGCTTACCTTTACAGCAATCGTAGGATGGACTACACACAGCTGTGTATCTCGCTGTACATCAGCATCAGACAAGAACAAGGCTGCAGATTCGCTCCCTAAGGTTCATATCAACGATTCCATCTCAAATGCCCTGACAGAGGGGAAGGAATATCATGAGATGGACTCGGTAATAGAAAGGTATCTCAAGAGATGGGAAATCAATGGAGCCCAACTCGTCATCACCCGCAACGACTCGCTACTCTATGCCCGCGGATTCGGAATGGCGGATAAGGAGCGAGGCATCAGAATGGAGCCTAACATGCTGATGCGCTTCGCCTCGGTATCGAAACTGATTACAGCCGTAGGTATCATGAAATTGCAGGAGATGAAGAAACTCAAGCTGAACGAGAAGGTGTTTGGCGAAAAGGGAATCCTGCGCGATACCGTTTACAACAACAGTATCAAGGACAAGCGATATTACGACATCACCGTAGAACAGTTGCTGCGCCATCAGGCAGGTTTCAACAACTATGCCGGTGACCCTGTATCTTCCACCCGCTACATCATGATGCAGAACCATCTCAAGACGCCACCTGATCACCCTACCCTGCTCAAGATTCTCTTGAAACGCCACTTGGGTTATACTCCTGGCGAAGGCAAATGCTACAGTAATCTGGGCTACATGATTCTCTCCATGATTATAGAAAAGAAGAGCGGAATGAAATATGAAAACTTCATGCAGAAGTATGTGCTCCACCCAGCCGGCTGCTACGACATGCATATTGCGGGAACTTACTTAAAGGACCGCCGACCTAACGAGACGAAGTACTACATGCACCAGGGCAGCATCCCTGTGTATGAATACAACAACAGTGGACGACTGGTAGAGAAATGCTATGGCGATACCGACCTCCCTCGTCTTTCAGGTGCAGGTGCCTGGTGTGGTTCGACTGCAGAGTTGAGCCGCTTTATTGCCAGCATCGATGGTTTGCCACATGTCAAGGATATCCTCAGCAAGAAGAGCATCGAGTTTATGACGCGCGAGCAGGCTGACCACCAATACTCTATCGGCTGGAACTATACACCAAAGAGCAACAAGCCATGGATTCGTACCGGTTCTCTTGCCGGCACCTCTGCCATTGTCCTGAAATACCCCGACGGTCAGTGCTGGATTCTCATAACCAACACCTCCACCTGGAAGGGTCACGGTTTCAGCAACGACACCGTGGCATTCTTTGAGAAGCTCCGCAAGCAGTTCATGGCAGATATGCCGAAGAAGGATTTGTTCATATAGAGAAGGAAAATAAAAGTTGGTGCATAACAGATGGGCAACGCATGCACATCAGCTGCTGTGCGAGCGCATATCAGCTGTTATGCAAGCGCACAACAGCTGTTGTGCGGCCGGAGATACTAAATAACTCAGAAATATATCCTGTCTTTTCCGACAATATATCTTTAATATACGAATAAAAGAGGGTGCATCATAAATTCATGATACACCCTCTTTTCGTTTTTTATCAACTATTATAAACTTGTCAAACCAAGCTTCTCCTATCTTACGGCAACCTTCCGTCCCATAGCCTGAGCACAGGACTGGGTGGATGCCTTTACGATATATACTCCGGATGGAACACGGAGAATCATTCTCTGCTTATCAGGCAACTGATAGCTGTGAACCTTCTTGCCATCCAAGGTAAATACCTCTACCCTACCCAACTTCTCACCATTCAGGGCAGATACAACAATCATGCCCGCAGCAGGTGAATAAACCTTCAACTGATTACTTTCAGCCTCAGCCTCAATCTGCTGGATACCGGTAGTACCACGAGTCTGTGTCAGGAAGTATCTGCCATGCTCATTTGCCTGAATGCTCACCTCATTGCCATCCTGCAACTCGGTATACTGTCCGTTGGCAGCATCATAGAGATAAAGCGGAGCATCGAGCTTGGCAACGCCCTTGAAGTCGAGGTTCACCATTTCATTCTTCTCCCCATTCTCCATGATTACACCCATTGGCATCCATTCAATCTTAGGAGTAGCATTCACCGCCACAGCCTGAGAACCAGCCACGGTATAAACCTGCGGAATATCACTCAGGTTCTGATCGCACAGAAGATCCACATCCTCCTGCTCATCATAATCATCAGAAGCCTCTTCTCTTACGGCAATGCGAGCCTTCGAAGTCTGTCCCTTAGCATTCTGAGCCGATACATTCACGTCTTTGAGATAATCAGAAGCAATGATGATACCAGAAGAGAGCAGACGGTCTACATACATCGCAGAAGTGAACTTCACCTCATCAACAGAAGCTGTTCCATCCTTCTTGACAAAGAACGACTGAGTAGGCTGGATAACGAAATCCTTACTACTTAAATCTGTAGAAGGAACGCTTCTTACTGCATCTCCTTCAATCAGCCATACTGCATTCTGCAATCCTGTATTCACCTCGAAGAACTTCTTCAGAGAGATAGAGCAGGTATATGGATTAGCCACGAGATAGAATCCGCTGGTGTTATCCGCACCTAGCGTCTGAACCATCTGAGCAAGATGCTTTTCCTCATTGTTGTAAGCAACGAGAAGTCTGCCATGACCAGCATTCTTCGCAACCGGTATCTTGCTTGAAGAAGGCTTTGAACCTGTATAATCGAAGTACTGGTATTCCTTATCTTCCTTTGGCAAACGAAGAAGCGCATTCTTAGTCTGATCCTTAGGCAAGAGCGCATTACCAGCTTTGATAGCGAAGCCACCGAATGAGACATCAGTATAGCATTCATCCACCTTATTATATACATGGCTCCAATAGCCGAGATTGACATCAATATTGCTAGCCTCACCGTTTGGCGTATGCCATGCATTATGCTCACCATCAGAAGTGATTTCCTTCACATCGCTCTTCATCCAAGCTCTCTGATAAACCGGATACTTGCTTCGGCTATACGCATCTAAAGTACTAGAATATGCCACCTTATCATTATACTTAATACCCGTAAATGCCTTAGTTTCCTGTCGTCCATTACTTGCTGGCACATACATATCACCTGCGTAGATATACTGCAGAGGTGAAGCCATGGTGTACCACTTGTTTGGCTCCAGCTCTTTCTCTACCCAAGCCTTGTCATATACCAGATAGCACTGGTCGCGAAGCTCGCCCTGAGGCTTGAAGTAAATCTGATGGCAGGTATTGCCATAGAACTTCTCGCACTTCAGATTGCCATCCGTATCCAATCCCTTATCAGCAGCTGCCTCATTCCAGAACGCCATGATATCATACTGGATATACGTTGTTGCCACATCACCCTTGGCATTGGTCAGCTTGGTAGCGATGCCATTGGTGCTACGGTAAACGATGTTACCGAGGTCAGGGAATGGCAAACCATTCAGATTACCGATCGTTACCTTGGTAAACTTCATTGGCACATAGCTGTTCAGCGTAGGAATCTCTACCTTTGGCGTAATACCAGATGCATTACCATAAGCCTGATAATTAGGATAGTCATTATCATACAATTCTGTAGATGATGAGCGATGCCAGTTATCATCATTATTCCAGTTGGCATTCATACCGCCATCCGCAGTAGGAGTCCAGGTAATGAACTCCGGTACAATCTTCAACTTGAGATAAGACTCGCCAGGGCAGTTGGTAGTTCCCTCAGAAGCTGTTCTCTGCTCGAAGGCAAATCTGAGCTCGTAGTAATATCCCTCATGGAAATTCTCTACGGCAGCGTCAGAGAACTTGATATTGAGGGTAGCCTGAGTCGTTTTATCTATAGCCGGCAACTCTGTACTCTGCAATGTGGCAACCTGGGTATTCAGCATGGCAGTTGTCCATAACGGGTCATTCGTGTATGCTACCATTACCTTATCTGAAGTAACTGCAGAAGTGCCACTATCATCGACGAAGGTAAGTGGCGAAGTGATAGCATTTCCATCACCCATAGTAGCACTATGAAGAGGAATCTCCAGGAATCCTGTATTCTTCAACTTCTTCAGCTGTGGCAAACCGATACGAAGCGATGCCTCATAACTGCCGTCTTTAAATGGATAATCCACATCATTGAAACCGAAGTTAAGCTGTGGTCCATCCTTCATTACACGCAATGGTACTGGTATTGCACTAGGGCACAACAGATACTTTTTACCATTTGGCGCAATATATTCAATATAGTCAACATCATCGTTACCTTCAGGCTTCATAAATATCTGATGATTTTCACCCAATGTAATATCCTTCTTAAGGATAGTAATTTCGTTGCTAGCAGGTGCTGAAGGTTTTATCTTATTTTCTTCATTCTTACCATCAAGATACCAGATGAATTTAACACCATCCAATGTTATCTTACCACCTGTATTAGGGTCAGTTGTAACCAATTGACCTTTGATTTTTATCTCATAATCATCAGCTGCATCGCAAGGAATCTTATAATCAGTCACGATCTTACCATCTGTATCAGTAATGACAGAATGCTGGCTAACCATTTCAAACCAGTTACTGTACAACGAGCAGACTTCAGCAGGTGACCCCCAATTAGAGTTGCCAGTTGCGTCAGGAGTTTCTGTAGCTACAGATACGTAATACTTCTTCCCCACTTCAAGGGGATAGTCTTTATTGCTGATAACAATATAGGTTACACCTTCACTATCTTGCTCAATCATATTAGTACCATCGATTTCAAAGTTCTTACAGTTTTCCTCTGAATTGTATACATCAACAGTACCATATTCCGTACCTTCAACTTTCGTTATTTTGTTTTTCGTTTTATCCTTCAAGCTATAAGAATAAAATCCATCGCCCGTTACAGGTTTTCCATCTTCACCCACAAATCTGAAATAGATCTTTGTATCTTTATGTCCCAAAATCGCATTCAAGGTCTCGTGGATAGCACGTATCTTCAGTTTGATAGTTCCAGTTGTAGCACCGTTACATACCGGCTTTTCCTGAATCACCTGAACCTTAGCGGGCGCTAGATACATACGGATATCATCTACAGCATAGTCGGCACCTTGAGTTCCTTTACAGTAATTATCTATCTCCAACCGGAAATCAGAATACTTTTCTACATTTGACTCTTTTTGCAAAGTAATCTTACCGTATACCTGATACCAAGTCATTGATTTCAAGTCTTCTACATTATTACTAAAATCACCAGATGAAAAACAATGTATCAGATGTTTATCAACAATCTCACCATTGACATCTTTATTAACGCCAAATAGTTTAAACATAATCTGTGGCTTTGTATCTGCATTTGTCATGTCAGCAACACTTGCAATGAAAATAAGCTGCTGTCCAGTACAAAGATTAGCATTGAAATCTGAAGCAGCGATTTTTCTACTTTCATCAGATGCATCCACATAAAGGAAATGACCATATTGAGAACCATTAGTTATCTCATAAGTCTTATCATATAATTCTCCAGTTTGCCACCAAAGATATTTTTCACTAAAAGTAGAAACACCACTAAGATTTGCGGACTTATACAAGCAATAATCTCCATGAAGTGGAGAATGACCGATTGTATTCAAACCACTATAATTAGTAGCATCGTAGTCAATCAAATCACGATATACGAAACTATAAGCACAGCGATCCCATTTAGATGGTAATCGGTTCTGGTTGTCATCCGGACTTGTAGGAGCAGCCACAGTCTGTTCTACATTAACGTCATCAAATGTAATAGGCTTGATAGCCATTTTATAATGCTCATCAAGATAACCAATAAGTCTATTATTCAAACCTTCTTTAACTATCTCTTCTTTAGTCATCGGATGATTATTCCTGAATCGAAGATCAATGTTGGCAATTGGACAACGATTATCAGCATCATCCCTAGCATATGCAACGATATATACAAGATCTCCATATTGAAAGGTAAAATTCTTTGTTTCACCCTTTGATGATACGGACGTCCAGTTTTTGTCAAGACTGTTCATCGCCAAATCAAAGAAACGATTAACACGAGTACCCAAATTAAGACAATAAGTCTTGGTCTTATCGTATGCCCACCACTCTATCTTAGTTGCCTGACATATTTTTGTTTTATCAAAGTCTGATTCCACGAGTTTATCATTTTCATCTGCATAATATACCCGATGAGTACAACCATAAACCAATGGATGGAAAAAATACTTTTTAGAGTCTGACAAATCCAAACGAAGAGTCAAAGTAGAACTTTTATCCTTCATACCAACCGTCAAATACTTTCTATCCTGATAAGTTCTATAACCTGCTCTTTGAGGATTTTTACCAATAGCCGTATTCATAATATCGTCTGCTAACTTCTTGGCAGAACGGATATGGAAAATGTATCTGATAGAGAGCGTTGGCTCATGTACAAGATAAGTTTTTGTAGCATCCAAACCATCAATATAACGGCTCACGTCGCAGGCTATATCTTCACCTGCCCAATCATCAGATGAAGCTCCTGCAGGTGCAGTATATGTAACACCAATATTACTGCTTGTCGGAAGCGCAGGATAAAGATTATAAGCAAACAAGCCATAGTCCTCACTTCCAGATTTTATGTTATGCAGAAGAGTACCTGTATTTGCACGTAAATTAGCGCTAGCTCTATCTTTGTTAAAATCATACCATCTGAAATAGCCCTGTGGCTCAAGAGCGTCACTACTACCTTTATAATTAACGAAAGGCAGCACTAACTCTACTTGCTCATTAGCATCTTTCACATAGACATAGTACTCCCATTCTGCAGTCTGCTGCCTACCCTTTTCGTCTAATGCAGTATTAGCATGGCCTACATAATGTTTAAAAGATAATGAAGACGCATTTATGAGCTCATATGATACTTTAGCTTTGATTGTAGGGTCGGCAACTACAGAATTTGACGCTAATTTTGGCTTTTCGTTCGATAAATAGAACAACACTTTATATTGTGACAAATCTACTCCTATCGGTGCAGTAATTCTAAAGTCAAAAGAATGTTTTCTAAAAGAGAAATTTGACAAAAAGAAAAAGTACTTATCATTATAATAGTAATTGTTATAATTAAATGATGTAGTATAATTTGCCTTATCATATGCCGTTGAATTGTACAATTGTCCATATGAAATTGTCCACCCACTGATATCTGCCAAATCTCCAGTTGTGGCATTCACAACATTCATACGCATATATATACACTCACCAGTTGGTTGTGAATCTTCCCAATCACTATTTGATGTAGCCCACTTCAACTTCGTATAAATTAAACTAGTCAAAGAAACTTGTAAAGTATTATCAGACCCATATACAGATTGTTCTGTATAATTATAATCTGCATAACCAGCTGCTAAATCAGTAAATTCCTCTCCCCATATAGTATTTGGCAGCAATGCAAGCATTGCTACCAACATATATCTCATTACACTATTAAAAATCTTAGACTTAAACATAAGCTTCAATGTTTTTTAATATTAGTATTATTGTTTTGTTCTGAAATAGTAACTCTGTCTCGTATATTTACGAGCAGCAAAGCTACTCAAATCCTTGGTGAAAAGTATCTTGTATGTTAGAGACTTGCCGGTTTCACCCGGTACAGGGACAGTGACCTGATAGAGGGCACTCTGCTTGTCGGCTTTGTCATCATTGAAGATACCTTCGAAATAGCCAGTGGTGGTATTCCATGATGGAAGAACTTTAAAAACGCTCTTGGCATTCGTTTCGGCAGCAGTGGCATCCGACATACCATCTTCTTGGATTAACTCCCATTTTACATTGTTATAGTCGATGGTGCCGGAAACCTCGGAGTCATCTGCCTTTACAACCTTTGGCTGGATATGGAATTCCTCTTCCGGGTAATAACAGGTGTAGGAAAGAGTGGTTCCGTTATCTCTTATAGATGGATAGAGACCGATGGCTGTGAAGGACTGAACATCAAATGTCAACTTGTAATCATCTAAAGAGATTGGTAGAATGTGATGGTCGTTTCGAGCAATCGTTGTCCAATCCTGAAACAGGGCGTAACGCTTGACTCCTGCTGAAGTATTCAGGTTGATGATGAAATACTTGGAAGTATTGCCCGCTGCGCTTTCATTCACATAGAATGAAACCTCTTTATAAGAGGTAGTGCCTGCTGGTATCGTCACCGCAGGAGACAAATTATAAGTATAATTCTGCGTTGCAGCCTGCGCTACCAGATTAGGAATACAGGTAACCTGATCATTATCAGCACCAGTTGATGTGTCGGAATGCTTTGGCAGCAACATGATGTTATCAACCTCTCCAATCTCGCTACTGTTCTTAGTAATATCGTTGATGGTAATATCATTGATTTCTAAAGGAGTAGAACTTGGATTCCTAAACTGAAGTGTAACCTTTGCCAGCATTCTTACTACCCAAAGCTTATTCTTATCAGTTGTTCCATCTTGGTTTACAGTAAGCGTCTGCTCATTGCTCATAGGAATACCAGAAATAGTAGCATCGAATCCATTGCCATTCATCTTATATTTCATGTTCTTAAAATCAACAGCAGAGCCGTTGGTCAACGTACCCAACTGCGTTTTATCAATATTGGCAAAAGAATAAACCTGATAGGTTCCTGGTTCAACATTCTCCAGAGTAACCTTGTCTTCCTCAGCATGCTGAGCATCAACCCGAGTATTCTCTATAGTCTGCACCACCTTACCACCTTGAGTAAGAACAACAAGCCAGCTCTTCATATTTTCTACATCGGAACCAGACTCCCACTCTAGAGTAAGAGCACGGCTATGAGGTGCAGCCTGACCTATAGAGCCAGCCGCAGAAGTAGAGAGCTTGAGATGAATGGTATAACCATTTTTGCTTCCTCCACCAGGATTATCAGACATAGAACTGTCGTCTGGCGAGCAAGCCGTAAAGGTGGCAAGCATCGTCAGTACCAACAGCGCCATTATCGTTTTTATCTTATTCATATCTATTACTTATTATTATCCGTCTTATTACATGGAAGTCTCTGCATGGGTATACTTTGCCCACCTCTTGACAGCAATCGTAAGAACCATACCCTTCTTCTCACCCACTACTCCTTCTATCTTGATGCGATAGATGTTATTGCGGACTATGCCATAATACATAGGAGCGGTTTTAGAACCAGCACCTGTTGGATCACTATGGCGAATGGTATAGGTATAGTATTTATCTGTACCGGATTTACCAGGCTTAGGCTGCTTATTGGTTGTGTCCCAATCAGAAAGCTCATAATACTTTCCTTTAAACACCAGTCCTGTAGCATACTCTTCTAAATTGTCAAAAGTAGTATTCTCCATCGCATAATCAAGAACGAAGAAAGAGCTTGCTGTTCCTAAAACTTTCTTGACAGGAAGGTATCCTGTAGCTGATGGCCAACCTGCATCATTTAACTTACGAACATTATATGTAAGACCACTTGGCGTAGAACCAGTATTCTTACCGGAAGTCCATGGATCTATCACATAGTTTGTAGCTTTCTTGTCGGTTTCTGAAACAGTTGTCTCATCACCCAAATAGCTCAGAGTTGCTCCCGTTTTATCACCCACACGCTTAATGCAAAACTCACCGGAAGTAAGCTTGTTGTAAGGGAGAATAGACTCCAAAACAAAGCCACCCACTAAATTGTTTGAAACATCCTTCACATCAAAAGCATAAGTTCCGGTACCAGGATTTGTTGGAGAATCAACATACTTACCATCACCTGGATCTATATCAATACGAGCAGCAAGACGCTCAATATCAACATTTACTGTAAGCGGATTAGCCTCGGTTCCATCACCAGTAGCATTACCACCAGCAGAAGTCAACTCGGTAGTAGCATCCTTCTCTGAAGTCATGATAAAGTATTTCGAAGTAGAATCAAAAGCCGGAAGATGAGCATCTCTAAGTTCACTCAATTTCTTGTTCAAGTAGGTATTAGTAATGTCACCGGCATTCGCTACCACCAAAACATGATATGCCTTGGAAACGACGATTGGCAAACATTGCTTTTTCTCGAACGTATATACCTTATCATATCTTGTATTACCTGGCTTCTCTGTTGGTTTCTTAAAGTAGAAAGCCTGCTCTATCTTTGCATCGCCATCGCTTATGCCTGTAGTGCTAGAGTAAAGAAATACACAGACATTGTTCACCTTATATTCGTTTTCAAAAGCCGTTTCTCTACCTTCACCGTCTTCCCCTCCTTGAGGACCTGCTGCGCGAGACGTGGCTTTGGTATCACCAGCCACAGCTACCTGCACAGTAAAGTAAGCCTCTCCTTTGAAGGCATCGGGCTTTCCGTCATCATCATCGGTGCTGCCAGCGCAGGATGCGAAAGCACCGATGACAAGAACTGAAAACAGAAGCAGATATATTGATTTCAACTTCTTCATAATCCTCTTAGTTGTTAAGTACTTCAAACTGTATTCTCTGACTCCAGCTAAGCGCATTCACGCTGATAGTAATGTAAGCGTATTTCAACTTACCATCTTGAAGGAAGAACTGTAACTTATAGTCATAAGCTCTATCCAAGAACTCTTGTGGAGTATACATATATTCCTCACTGGTGCGAACTCGGCTCAACAAGTCAGGTAAATCTACATCTACCACGGTCTTGCCTGTTTCCTTGTTGGCGATGATCAATTTTCCATCGTCCTTCGCCTTATCGTGATAAATCAGACGGGAGGTCATAAAGTCGGCATGAGCTATCTTGCCCACTCCTTCCAATTCATTACCATTAACATCACCAGCGGTAGAACCTTCGCGGTCTTCTGTATTCCAAACTGCATGTGGAGTATAGATAACTTGATTAGTCTCATCGAGTGAATTGTCACAGAGGATGCGGGAGTTATGGTCTTGAATGATAAAACTATAGTCGTTTACATCCATTGTGGTTGGATCGTTGAGTTCACGCAAGGTAACATTAATCTTCTTGGTATCACGTACCAGCGAAACGGTGGTATAGTTAGGACGGGTAGCGGAATACTCTACCAGCGCATCTGTCTTACCATGCCACAGGGTATCGAGTGGCAAGTTGTGGTTATCTATGATATAATAACCATTTCGCTGAACCTTATCAAGGTTTACCTCCAATTTATCCATCTTATCGCCCACAGCAGGTTCTGTACGAACGAACTTTGCACGCTGGGTATTCAACTGATCAGCATAAGCATTCTGTCCAGCCAAAGCTATGAACTGATACTTGCCTGGTTGAAGATCGGTAATATGCATTTTATAGTCTACATTTTTCAAAGGCTGCGCAGATAAAGAGTTTGCCTCTTCGAATTTCTTCACAAAATTTCCATTTTCATCATAGACATAAAGGGTTACCGCACCCACATGATCATTGAACATGTCAGCACGCTGCAAGTTATAGTCATACTTAAACTTGACATAAACTCCGATAGGACAATCGTCGGTGTCGGTATGCCACATATCACAAGAGGCAACCATCAAGAGTGTAGCAACCGCCAGCACTCCCCTTTTCACCAAGCTAAAAATCTGCGCTTTCATATATTTCTTCGTTTTATATATATTGAATCTTATAATTATCACATGAAGTGTCGGAGTGAATCCGAGTATCACCATCTCTTTGCATCTGGTGATGCGATGCCTTGTTGAACAACAAGCTGTTTATCAGAATATTTCTGATGTAGTTGTTTGTTTATTATATATGCCCCCACCTAGAAAAGGTGAGTGGGGGCATGATTATTTTTACTGAAGGATTGTATTCTGCTTACGAACAGCCCAAGAGAGAGCATTAATCTTGCAAGAGATATAGCGCTTCAAGTTATCATCAGGAGTATTGTCATTGTTTACATCAAGTTCACCAGGTGTTGAAGCACCAATTGCTGCTACGCCAGTAACCTCAAGTTTATACCAGTTGTTACGGAGAACGCCATAACGACCCAACCAATTCTGCTCACTATTTGAACCAGGATAAGATTCTGTTGTCTTGGTTGAAGGATTCCAAGGAGTCAACTCATCACCAAAGTGCTTAATCAAAATGGTATAGTATGCATAACCATCCTTGAACTCATTAACCTTAATAGTTGGCTTGAATGTTGTTAAGTCGGCTGCAGTGACTTCCTTATCTGTTGTACCATCAGTTAAAGTCATCTTGGTAATATCTACCAAACCTGCAACGTCAGCGAATTCAACATTTTTCACAGAGATTGTTCCAGTTGTACCTGCATAATAATCTGTAGAGGTTTTTATCTTCGTTTCATAATCATTCAAGAACTTGTTACCAATTGCAGTCTTTACTGCATCTACAGAATAAACAACGTCCTTATTATCATCAATTGTAAAGAATGTACCCTTACTATAGCCACTAGGTGTAATCTTCATTTTTACGATAGCACAGGTTGTCTCCTTTACATTCTGATGAGCTACATTAAATGTATTCTCATAACAATAAGTGCTTTCTCCTTTTGCCAATGTTGGTTCAGCAGTTCCATCAGAAAAAGAAGCAGGAGTATTATAGTTAGCATCTTCACCCCAATAAGTTCTGTAACCATTACCAGACTCTATATCTTTGATACCTGCAAAACGGAATTTATTGGCTAAATACTCACTACTTGGAGAACCAACAAAATCAGAAGCGCTATAACCATTCCAAGTATTATTATACTGACGAGATAAATAAGAGCTTGTATTAATATTAGCCAATCTCCAACCTGCTAAGTCGTAATCGAAAGTTACAGCAGTTGCACCATCAACACCTACTGTAGCTGTAGAAGTTGAAGTAGGATCTTGAGTCACTGTAACCTTAGCTGCCAAACGTTCTACATAGATATTTGCAGCTGGTTTAGTAGTTGCCTCAGATTCAGAAGAAGCAATAGAAGCTGTAACATCGGTCAAAGTTGTAGCTTTCACACTACTAAAATCTGCAGACCCAGGCATACTCACGATAACAGCATTAGACATCATCAAATTACCTTTCGTCAAAGTTGAATTCATTACCTCTTTTGATAAAGCCGCAAAAGTACCTGCAAAGTCCGCAGTACTAGTACCAACCTGCAATCCATTTGCTGCAGTTACTTTTAATGCATTATTATGATTTAATACAACAAAAGCATATATTTTGTCACTAGATCCAGCAGCAATCGCATTAATCTGCTGAACCTTTGTTAGTTTAGTTGAAATTTGCTCTGTTTGAGCCTCTTTCTTTAAGCCATCCAACTTATAAGCAGCCTTGAAAGTTGCTGTTGCTTCGTCTGCACCCGCAAAAAGAATAAGAGTAGCATCGTTAACTTTGTACTCATCAGGTACACCATGATCAAATTCATCATTAATTGCACGAGAAGTTGACTGAGGCTGAGTAGGCAAATTCAATGTTACATTTACATATCCCTTACCATCAGCACTAAATTTTTCTGATGTACCAGCGATATCATCACTGCTTGAACAAGAACCGAGCATCAGACCTGCCAATACTGCAGAAAACAATAACGATTTTTTCATAATTGATATGTTTAATTTGATTAATATTTTTATTCCTATTTATTACCTTTTATAGATTTTCGAGATTTTCCTGAGCAGCCTTGACACCAGCCTTGGCAGCCAAACCGAAGTAATGGCGAGCTTGCTGGTCATTGCCCTTCAATGCCTCGTATACTCCACGGGCATTCTGAGCCGCAGGACTGTTGCCAGCCTTGGCAAGATAAGCCTTGGCACCATCGGCATCACCGGCATTCAAACGGGTATTGGCAGCATTGAGATTGGCTGTTTCGTTCTCTGGGAACATGCGGACGGCAATCTCCATCACATCATTAAACTCCTTACTGCCAGGCTCATAGGTCTGAGCCACCAGGAACATTTCCTCCAGACTGAGCTGCTGTGGCTTGGTCTTGATAATCTCCTTAGCCTCAGCTACATCGAATGGCTTCACCTTATATGTGATGCGGTAGTCGGAATGGCGGAGGGCAGGATACCAGGTATCAAGCATGAAGCGATACTCTGACGGATACAGCTTCTTGATTTTCTGCTCACGGGCATCCGGATCCATCTTCTCATCATTGGCAATTGCCAGAATCTCTGACTTATGCTCCAGGTTACTCTCCTTGAGATAGTTGCGGAGACCATCCCAATCCTCTGCCGTAGAAGAAACGGTGAAGAGCTGGGTTGGCAGGGCTACCATACGGCGAACATAATCGGTAAGGGTCTTGGCACGGTTCTTTGCCAGATAGTCATTATGGCTGTAAGGACTCTCAGGAGAAGCATAACCATGAATGTTGATGCTGCTCACCTCCAGGTTCTTATCATCTTTCAGGGCATTGATGGTTCTTACAATGCTGTCCAACTGAGCCGGATTGCGACGGTAGTCGGCATGAAGCTCTATCCTGTTGACAGGGAAGTCGATATAAGCACGCTTATCGAGATGACGAACCTTGATTGCCTCTACTGCAGGACGTACGAAGACAGCCAGCGGCTGACGGCGATGGCAGAGATGGAAATCATTTCCCTCCTCCAGGTTGCCACATCCACAAAGATCTTCATGCATATTGAGATCGTAGTTCTTCATGACTCCCACCACAGGAATGGAAGCGGTATACTTAAGGGTCTGTGCCTGCTTGTTGTTACGGCGAACCACCATCGCCTTTGGCGAAAGGTTCAGATGTTTGTTCCCTACCCCACGTTCATACATAATCTGCTGGCGTTTTCCGTTGATGACAATCTCAGGCAACTTATATTCCAACTTCTGACTCTTGAAGATAGGAGTATATACCAGCTGGGTATTGGTAGGAAGGTTAAGCGAATCGAGGTTGAGATCCATCGATACCGTCAAAGCGTTATTTTGCTGCGCCACCTGCACATTGCTAACCTGAATCTTGTTGGCAGCCAGTTTTACTTCATGACAGTTCTGTGCCATAACAGTTGCAGGAGCCATCAATAAGGCAGCATATAATAAATAGGTGGTATTTCTTGAAAGTTTCATGATCATTAATGTTAAAAGGGGTTATAACATATAAATGAGGGAGAGGGCAGCCTTGGTAGGTCCCACATAGTTATCGTGAGAGGATTTTATCTTCTCCCCACAATTTCCACACTTAAACTTGTCGTACTGGATGTAGTCGTAGCCAATGCCAATGGATGTTTCCAGGTTCCAGTGCTTGGAAAGTGGCCACTGATAACCAGCGGTGACACCACCACCAACGTACCATCCCTCATAGCGATGGTCGCGCAAGTCCTTAAACATACCGAAAGGTAGCTTGACGCCTCCGGCATTAAACTGTCCACCCATAGCATGAGCACCGAGAAACCAGCCATTGAAGTTCTGGCAGAACCAATAGCGGTATTCCGGCATCACAAGCCAGTGGCGGAGACTAGACTGATCACCTCCAGACTGTTTCCAAGGATTGAAGCCAACAAATACCTGTGCGGTATGCTTCTTCCCCACAGCAGTCTCAAGTCCGATATTGGGTGTTGTTGTAGCCCAATACAGCAAATTGCTCTTTACCCCAATGTTCTGCGAAAAGCCGTTCATCGAGATCAACATCAGTAGCATGGTAGCTAAAGACATTTTCATCACCATCGTTTTGCACATAATTAATAATGGGTTTAATATGTAATTTCGGTTTATATATTTCTTTAGTATATCTAGTTCTATTTTGAGTATACAAGTGGTTGTAACTCCAGTTCATCTGGGTATACTTTTACTTACAATTCATCATTTGCTTTGAAGTTCTTACTTTATCATTTGCTTTTTCTTGAACTTTATCAATTAGCTGCTGCAAATATATAAAGAAATTGCGAGAATAGGGGGGGGGTAATTTTGTTAATTTATGTGAAGGACAACATTTTATACTAAAAAATCCACAATTTGGCAACATTTTACACCCTTAGAAGGCGATAATTTTAATATTTATTGTTCTTTTAGGGCGTAAAGCTACTTATATTAACGAAAAGCCCTAGTATCGCATTTGGCGACACTAGGGACTCTTAAAAGTTGAATAAATGGCAGGAGTTAGAAGGTGTACTTCAAACCTACCTGACCACGCCAGCGACTGTAGTAATCGCTATAACTCTTATATGCATAAGCACCGGTGAACTGATAAACACCGCCGCCCTGATAGTTGACAGGTGAATAATAAGTACCGAAGCCATCACCATAGGTATGGCCCCAATCCTTGTTCAGCAGGTTGCCCACGTTGAGGATATCAAAGGTCAACTCGATGGAGTTAATTTGACCAGCTACCTTGAAGCTGTACTTCTGACCGAAGTGAACATCGAAATGATGCTCGAATGGCAGGTTATCAGCATAACGCTCGTAGTACTCGCCACGGTGCTTGCTCAGATAAGAATCGTCTGCAATCCACTTCTTCAGCATCTCACGCTGCATCTCCTCGGTGAGCTTATCGCCATGGTTATCACCAAACATGCGCTTGGTGAAGGTATTGTTGTTATACTTGGTCTCCTCGAAACGCATCTTGTCAATCTGTGCATCGGTTGGGATGTAGAACAGGTCATTACCCCTGGAACCATCCTCGTTCACGTCACCATAATAATAATAGGTGTAAGGAGAACCGCTCTTACCTTGGTAGATGACACCGATAGTGGTCTGCCACTGCTTCTGATGACCGTACTTGATGTGGTAGTAAGCAGAAGCCTGGATGCGATGAGGCACATTGTAAGCAGAGTTGCCCACCTCCAGATCGTTGCAGTCACGATAGGTATACTGGTAGGTCCAGTTACTCTTTGCTACAGAAGAACCACCGTTGGCAGCACTGCGTGAACGGGTCCAGGTATAGCTTGCCATCAGATCGAGGCCGAAGTTGAAATGCTTCTCAGCCTTGAGCGAGAGGTTTACGGTATAACCCTTGGATGTATTTCCGAGGGCATAGACTCCTGCAATAGGAGTACCCTTCACTACGCTCTGATAGAGCGGACGGTTGTCCCACTCATATCCATACTTCTGGGAGAAGGTCTGACCGGTCTGTTCCTGAGCGAGGTTCTTATAGAGAATATCGTTCAAAGTCTTGGAGTAGATAGCCTCAGCGGTCCAGTCGATACCGAGAGCCTCGAAGTCGAAACCGAGGTTGAGGCGGAGGTTCTGGGCGAACTTGAAGTTCTTGCCGCATACAGCCACATCCTGGTTACCGGCACTCGCCTTCATCTTATCGGCATTGGCACCCTGCTTGTTAGGATCGAGAATCAGCTCCAATCCCTTGACGGTAGAGTTGTTGCTATCGTAAGAAGAGAGCTGCAGACCAGTACCTGAGTAGTTGTTGCTTACCCATACGAATGGGATTCTACCGGTAAAGACACCCGCACCACCACGGAGGATATACTTACGGTCGTTATTGATGTCCCAGCGGAAACCTACACGTGGAGAGAGCATTGGCGAGAAGCTGAGCTTATCGTTGGTCTTCAATCCCCACCCCATCTTCTCTGACAAGGCGTTGAACTCCGGATTCTCCACTGGAGTATCGAAGAATACAGGAATATCCAGACGCAGACCGTAGGTCAAGGTGAAGTTGTTGCTTGCATTCCACTTATCCTGCGCATAGAAACCGAACTGACCAGATGAGAACTCTGAAGCCCAGTTAGGGTCGCCGGTAACATCAGTGTTAGCCTGACCGTAACGGTACTGGTTCATGTAAGCCTTGTTAGGATCCAGTTTATCTGCCATATAGTCATCGTAATAAGCCTTGAAGTTATCAAATCCCTTGAAGGTATAGGAGCCGAACTTATCCGAGATGAACATATTCTTGAAATGGTAGAACTCGTTGTGGGTACCGAAGATGAAGGTATGGTTGCCACGGAGCCAAGTCAGGTTGTCCTCAATGGTCCAGATGTCCTGGTTCAGGTAGTTAGCCTGTGAGTTTCGCTCAGTACCGATGTTGACCGTACCACTACCAACGCCCGTGATGGAAATCATCGGTAGATGAGCCTTGATGTCACGGCTATCGCGCACTCTTACGAAGCTGACACGTGCCTCATTGCTCACACTTGGAGAGAATCGGCTCTGAAGCTCAGCGATGAAGGAGTTGGTATTGCTCTTGAACGGATAGCTGTAGCCGTAGGAGTTCAAGCTGCTGGCACTGCCGCCGCCACTCAACTGCTCAGCCTTGACCAGGCTCCAGCGGATGGCAAACTTATTGAACTCGTTGATGTTCCAGTCGAGTTTCAGTCCTGCCTTATCGCTCTTGGTGTAGATGTCCTGGTTACTGTAGTAATCGTTGAAGTTGACTCCCTGCTTCTCAGCTATATTCTGGAGCATGGTGAGAATATCCTTTGCCTGCTCGGTATTTACCTTGGAATTGCCGGAGTCTACACCATAGAGATTAGGATATTCCTTGTTGGTGCGCTCATAGTTGGCGAAGAAGAAGAGCTTGTTCTTGATGATTGGTCCTCCGAGGGTGACACCCATGTTATACTGAGTCTGCTTCTGATACTTTGGCGCATAACCCGTGCCATCGAGGTAAGGATACTTGGTACCGATGAGGTCCTGGTTGTAGCCATAGTAGTAAGCCGAACCGTGGAACTGATTGGTACCGCTCTTGGTGATGGCGTTGATGGCACCTCCGGTGAATCCGCTCTGGCGCACATCGAAAGGAGCCACGGAAACCTGAATCTGCTCGATGGTCTCCATAGATACCGGCTGAGCACCTGCCTGACCGCCGTTGTTACCGCTGGATGCCAGACCGAAGACGTCATTGTTTGCCGCACCGTCAATCATGAAGTTGTTGTATCGGTTGTTGACACCAGCGAACGACATATTACCGGAATTGGTAACGGTGAGCTGTGGGTTCAATCGAGCCACGTCAGCGATACCGTGGGTGATGCTAGGCATGTTGTTGATCTGCTCTGCCGTCATACTGGTAGCAGCACCAGTACGGGAAGCAGCAAGACCCGCCTTACCGGAAACCACCACTTCCTGAAGCTGGTGGGCATCCTCCTGGAGCGAGCATGAGATATTCTCCGTTTCACCGAGGCTCAGGTTGAGGTTTTTGATCACCTTGTCCTTGTAGCCGATATAGGAGATGTCTACCTTGTAAGGACCGCCTGGTCGCATACCCTGGATGGTATATCGTCCATCGATATTAGTAACGGCACGATATACGGTACCGGAAGGTTGGTGAATAGCAGTAACAGTAGCTCCGATGACATTTTCGCCATCAGAAGTAATCTTACCGCTGATTCCAGAGGTAGTAATCTGTGCCATGGCAGCGTTCACCGTCAGGATGAACAAAGCCAGAAGTAAATGCAATCTTTTCAGCATACCTTTTTTTAAAAATTAATTAATAATACGGGGGAATAGCCCCCAAATATCTATTACGGGTGCAAAATTAAACAAAAAATTCGATATAAGTGTTACAACAGCATGAAAAAATGTGTTTTGTAACATAAAAAAAAATCTGCGTTAAGCAAATAACGCAGATTTTCTTTAATTTGTTATTTATAACGGGGGTTTGCTTATAGTTTTTCTGGGGGCTAAAAGCGGGGGACTGAGCTTTTATGACAGGCGATGGAATCGTCTGGAACGGAGGCTAGGCTCCCTTACACCTAACTCTTAACTTACTTCCTTGCTCTTAACTTACACCTTATTCTAACCTTACTACTTGCTGCTAGAGCGAGGGCTAGGCACTCTTACTCCTTTCGCTGCCAGATGCTCATTACCTTGCGTCGGATGGCTACGATGTTCAGAATTGAAACGATCAGGAACAGGATCAATCCTAGGGCGATGGCTGGGAGCATGGTGCCCTCGTCGATATCAGGGAAGAGGGTTTCAATGAAGCTCATGTAGTAATCGCGAAGGAAGAAGAGGATGATCCACGCGATGATGAGTACCACGATGTTCAGCGCGATGGTGAGCACCTGATATGGCTTTGCTACATTGTTCGGACTGTAACCTATCAGAAGAAGATTCTCCAACTTAGAAGAATTCTTCTGTACCAGCAGATAGATGCTGAGCATCAGAATGTAGAAACTCAAGACAGAGATAACCAAACCGATAATCATCACCATCGATACCATCATGCGGAGGAAATAGGTAGTCTTCTCTGCATCCAGTTTGTCTGTCTCTACCTCATAACCATTATCATCCAGGTATTTGGTGATGTTCTCGTCTCCCGGGTTACCTACCTCTACGATGAGACGATTAGGATCGCTCTTCTGGTTTGGAGCGAATTCCTGGTTGCTCCAGTCCATGAATGCCTGAGGAACGAGGATGGTGTTGAGTCGCGAAGAGAAACCGATTACCTTTCCCTTGAACTGCTCTTTCTTGCCACCAGCCTGAATCTGGATATTAAAATCAATCATGCCCATCAGGCCATCGCTGATTTTAGGAAGCGAATGACTCTGGGCGAAACCGAAGTTATACATATTAATATAGGTACGCGGGAGGATGATTGGCACCTCCTGAGTTCCCGGCGTATATTTCCAGTCCTTGAGCGGCACATCAACAAAACCGTCAGGCACACTCTCGAAGAAGAGTTCGCTGTTCAGAACGTTCACGCCGTTTACACCCATCTGGGCATCTACCTTATATTCAGTAGAGGTGAATTTTCCTATCTTCTTTACAAACTTCTGGTCTCCGATTTCATCTATTTCAGAACCCGAGAAGGTATTGGAACGGCCGCTGATGGTATTTCCCATACCTATCTTCTTGCTCATGATGAGGTAGTCGGCTTTCATGAAACTGTCTTGCTGAGTGAAGACAGGCAGCACGTCTTTATAAAACTGGAAGCCGAAAAGAACGATGAGCATACCGAAGAGATTGGCGAAGGCAAAGCCCGCAAACTGAGGTATGCTGATATGCTGACGCAATAATTTCCAAACGAGATTCATTTTAAATTTCGAATTTATAATTTATAATTTTCAGTTTATAGCAAACTTGCTATTAACTATAAACTGTCAACTATTAACTTTACTAAAGTTTAAACACGTGCTCGTAGGGCAAGTCCATGTGTTTACCTATACTGGTTACGATGACGCCAGCCCCCTGCTCCTTCGCTTCGGTCATCATGATATCTGCCATGATGCGCGAATTGTTGTCGTCGAGGTGACTGATAGGCTCATCAGCCAGAATGAAGTCGAAAGGCTGACAGAGCGCACGCATCATTGCCACACGCTGCTGCTGTCCGAACGACATTCTGCCGATTTTGGCATCTACCTTATCAGCAATACCGAGCATATCAAACCATTTCAGTATCTGCTCACGCGTCTTGAATCCGGTTATCTTGTTCTTAATTTCTACATTCTCCAGGGCAGTAAGCTCAGGGAAGAGACGGAGTTCCTGAAAGAGATGGCTGATGTGACGCTTGCGCATCTCTACCCAGTCTTTCACCTTATAGTTGGCGGTAACATCATTGTCGAACATCACGCTTCCGCTGTAGTCGTGACGATAGCCGAGCACATAGCTGCAGAAAGTACTCTTTCCGCTGCCACTCTCTGCCTCGATAAGATAAAGATGACCTTTCTCGAAGGTAACATCCTGCTTCCATATCTCCGAATTCAGGTCGTTGCGCTGGGCAAAAACCTGTGGGAGAACGGAATGAAGCTGAATCTTTTCCACTTTTTTTATGTTTAATGTTTAATCTTTTACCTTTAGACTTGGGGGGACTAGCGATAGAATCGCTAGGAACGGGGGCGCAGAGAGCGGGTAAGGTGCTTTTTACCCTTTTACCTTTTTACTCTTTTACCTTTAAAGTATAGACCACCGAAGTAAGATTTCCGAAGACAGGGGTGAGCAGACCGGTTACGGTAGAGATGGCATCATCCTTGCCCGAGCCGTCACTATCAGAACTCTTGGCGAGATTGATGACCATTGCCAGTTTCTGACCGACGATGAGTTTCTGAATTTTTGCATCTATCGGATGATTACTTGGTTTCACGGCATATTGCGCCATCAGCTGGTCGCTTCCGCTAAAGAACTGCTTGTCATCCGTCACACCGAAATAGAACGAGGTCTTGCCATCGGTATAGAAGTAAGCATTCTTTCCCCAATTGGCAATCTTCGCACCAGCCGGACATGAAGTTTTCCAATAATCAACATCGCCCAACCACTTGGCATGCGACAGTTTAGCAGCCATCGTCATCTGCATATCGTTATCTGTAAGCGAAGGCATCACGATAGCCATATCTCCATCCACACTACGGATGATATTATCCATATCGATGGCCTGGTTGATACCCATCAGGAGGGTCTGAAGGCTGCGGTTGCTCTGCATCATCGGCAGGAACTGATCGCCCTTTACGTTCATAAAGATACCCGCCAGTGCATCAGCAGGCAACGACTTGACGTAGCTGCCCTTGACCGGACGATAGGTTTGAGCCGCCTTCTTCAGAGCCTCATCTATTTCTTTATTAAAGGAGAAGGTTTCTCCCTTCACCTGCAGTATACCGTCTTTCACGTCCATCTCGGCAGCAATCACTACCTGCGAAGGGTCGGTATCCTTAGGTGTGCCAAGGGTAAATGGAGCTACGAACTTCTCCGGCAACGCCTGAGCCTGAGCCACCATAGCCATAGGCGAGGTGATGGTTTCCAGCCGTTCAAACATAGGCGATGCGGTAATACCTTCGCCCTCATCAGCCTTCAGATATTTCACCATCTGTTGCTGAAGCTGGGCCTGCGCATCGGCTACAACAGGTCCCATAACGAGGAGTGCCTGATCAGAAAAGCCTACCAGCCACGAATCTTTCAATACGGAGAAATGAAAGCCTTTGCGCTCTTTCACCTCTGTAGCGATATGCTGTTTGGCAAGCGAAGCAAGCCAGTCTTCCACATCGCCCTCATCGCTCACCTTGGCACAAAGTCCGAGGTTGCCATCAGCATTCTCAAAGAGGAATATCTTCTCTGAGATGTCGATGCCACACTTCGATGCATCTTCAACGTGCAACAGAGACTTGAGCATTCCCGCCTTGTCTTCATCGCTTTTGCCGGATGCCATCTGCTGCATGTCAACAGAGATGAGCGCAGTACTTTTCTTTGGAATGGCATTGAGATAGTCAGTGCCCGAGCATGAGCTAAGCAATCCCAATACGACAGCCAAGCACATGAACATCAAACTCTTATACAATCTTTTCATCACACTAGTAAATATTATAAAGCTCTTGCCAGATGGCACATGTTGACAGCCACCATTCCTGCTGTTTCCGTACGGAGGCGACTGGTGCCAAGCGAAACACTCTCATATCCGTTTTCCAGGGCCAGTCTCACCTCATCGATAGAGAAATCGCCCTCAGGTCCTACCAGCACGGTGATGTCATCGGCACCCTCCTGGGCTGCTCCGGCAGAATCATCAGCTGGGCATGACTTGGAAATCTCGGCAAAAAAGTCTTTCTTTTCTATCTCCTCATAACAATGGCAGATAAACTTTCTGCCATTGCGGGGAGTAGTAATAAAATCTTTAAAGTTCTGCAGTTCGTTGACTACAGGTTTCCAAGCCTTGTGGCTCTGCTTGACGGCAGAAACCACAATCTTGTCTATGCGGTCTATGCGGATGACCTTGCGTTCAGAGAACTTGCAGTTGAGGAAAGAGATTTCATCGAAGCCGATTTCCGTAGCCTTCTCTGCCATCCATTCAATGCGGTCCATCATCTTTGTCGGGGCGATGGCCAGGTGAATGTGTCCGCGCCAGGCAGGTTGCTGCGGCATAACCTCCTTCACCTCATAGATGCACCGTTTGTTGGTAGCCAGCGAAACTTCTGCACGGTAGAACACCCCCTTGCCATCCATCAGGAACAATTCGTCCCCCGCCTGGATACGCAAAACCCTGAGTGCATGAGTAGCCTCTTCCTGAGGCAGTTCTGTCTGTGTAGCCGCATCTGGCACATAGAAAAATCTAACTTCTTTCATTTCCTCTTATTGTTACTTTTTCTTCTTATTTTTCTGTTATTCCGTAAGAATATCCTTTAATTATTCACTTTTTTTGCCTTTGCGGCGCTCTATCTCATCGCGAATGGCTGAGGCTGTTTCGTAATCTTCTTCATTAATGGCACAATCCAATGCTTTTTCGAGCATCTGGTCTGGCAAAGCCGAAATTGGTACCGCACAAGAAGTCGAACTCATATCATTTTTATTAAAAGGAGTAGAAATTTCCTTTATAACCAGCTCTGTTGTATACATTTCTATATCCGCAGCCACAGACAACAACACAGCCTGGTCAGTCTTGATGCTCATACGTTCATTTGTGATTTTATTCACAAGAGTAGCATATACTCCCCTCTCTGGCGTAGCATCGAATTCGAGATAGAAATCGTCTACATTTTGCCTGTCAAATAGTGTCCAAAGTACAGAGATCACATCATTTTTAAAATCAGAAGTTTTCGAATTACATGCCTTCAGCTGCTCTGCTACATAATCATTAGTCATAATAGACAAAGCTCTTTTTTCGGATTCGTCTACCAAACTAATAATACATGTCCCGGAAGCTTCCGGAATGCCAAAGCAGGCAGCGAGTTTAAGTTTGTACAACATCATTATGTACCCTTTCTTTATTTAAATTTATTTATATTCTTACGTAACATTCTGTTTTTACTCTCGCGTTGAGTATGACACTTTTTCTTCCTTATTTCTGTTCTTTCTTCGGACGGAAGAGGACAGCAAAGGCTACAGCTACCACGAGCGCATAACCGGCAAAGATGAACCAGCAGGTTTTCCAGTCACCCATCAGGTAGCCATCATCTGTCCAGTGGCAGTAATGGTTGATGACCATACCTGCAAGAATGGTTCCGATAGATGCACCCAGACCATTGGTCATCAGCATGAACAGACCTTGAGCCGATGCTCTTACCTTCACATCACATTTTTGGTCTACGAACAGACCGCCCGACACATTAAAGAAGTCGAAAGCTACACCATAAACGATGCATGAGAGGACGAATAAGCTAACACCCGGGAATGCAGGATTGCCCAATCCGAAGAAGCCGAATCGCAAAACCCATGCCAACATAGCGATGAGCATCACAACCTTGATGCCATATCGCTTCAGGAAGAATGGAATCAGAAGGATGCAGAGCGCCTCGGCCACCTGAGAGATGGATACCAGGAGCGTAGCATTGTTAGCTGCAAAGGTATCAAGCATCGTTGGATCGCCCTTGAAACTGGTAATGAACGGAGTGGCATAGCCATTGGTTACCTGCAGACTCATACCGAGCATGCAAGAGAAGATGAAGAACATCGCCATCTCACGGCTCTTGAAGAGTTTGAAGGCATCGAAACCCCATGTCTCTACCCAGCTTTTTGTCTCTTTCTTCACGATAGGACAGGCTGGCAATGAGAAGCAATAGAGGAAGAGAAGAATGCTGAGCACACCCGATACCAGGAACTGATAATGGGTATACTGGAACTTATGGGCGTTCTCGCTCAACAGGAACGAGAATGAACCGTTGTCCCAGGTAGCACAGTTCACAATCCACATCGTGAGGATGAAGCCCACGGTTCCGAACACACGGATTGGCGGAAAAGCCTTCACGGTGTCGAGCCCGTTACTCTTCAATATACTGAATGCCGAAGTATTTGACAATGCCAATGTAGGCATATAGAAAGCCACGCTGAAGGTGTAAACGGCAATAAACATTGCCTCATTAGGAGTCTGACTAGCCTGTCCCATACCGAACAGACCTATCATGGCTGCACCTGCCAAAAGGTGACAATAGCCCAAAAGACGTTGCGGCTGGATATACTTATCTGCCACAATGCCCATCAATGTAGGCATAAAAATAGATACGATTCCCTGTATGGTATAGAACCAGGAAATCTCGGCACCCATCCCAGCCTTGCCGAGATAGTTGCCCATAGACGTAAGATAAGCTCCCCAAACTGCAAACTCCAGGAAGTTCATCACTGCTAGGCGTACTTTCAGATTCATAGTTTAATGTCTTTTTATTATCAAATATTAGCTGCAAAGATACAAATTTTCGGGTAAAAAGCACACGATTTTGAAGATTATCCGCATGAAAGCTAGCATATTTAACAAATTATGTGTATTTTTGCAGCCGATTTCAACAGATATAAGAGAAAAATAATATAGAAACAACAGATATGTTAGTAAAATTTTTCCTCACGTGCAATAAAATCGGGGCTTTCACGCTAGGCGGAGGTTACGCCATGATACCGATCATGGAACAGGAATTTGTAGACAAGAACAAGTGGATGGACAAGCAGGAGTTCATGGATATCATGGTAGTGGCGCAGACCACTCCGGGCATCTTCGCCATCGACATGGCGAGTCATATCGGCTATAAGCTGAAGGGAGTCTGGGGAGGCATTGTGGGTGCCATAGGCATCGCCCTGCCTTCTATCATCGCCATTCTCATCATCGCCATGTTCTTCCAGCATTTCAAGGACAATTATTGGGTGGGCAAGTTCTTCATGGGTGTGCGCCCTGCCGTGGTAGCGCTCATTGCTGCGCCTTGCTTCAAGATGGCAAAGACGGCAAACATCAACCGCTACAACATTTGGATTCCAGTGGTTTGCTGTCTGCTGATTGCAGCATTCGGCATCTCCCCTATCTACATCATCATCGCAGCCGGTGTGCTGGGATGGCTTTATGGAAAGGTAAAAAAGTAAAAAACATAGAGATTATGCTATTTCTGAAATTATTTCTGATATTTACCAAGATTGGTACATTTAATTTTGGTGGCGGATATGCGATGCTTTCGCTCATTCACAACGAGACGGTAGTGAAGAATCATTGGCTTACAAATGCTGAGTTTACGGATATAGTGGCTATCAGCCAGTCTACACCGGGCCCTATCGGCATCAACTGTGCCACCTACGTAGGCTATACCACTTGCCTTCACGACGGCTATCCTGTCTGGGCAGCCTGGCTGGGTTCAATATTGGCTTCGCTCTCCATCATGTGGCTGCCTTTCATCATCATGATTCTCATCAGCCGTTATCTGATTACGCACAAGGATTCTAAAATCGTAAAAGATATCTTTGCGGGACTTCGCCCTGCCATCATCGGACTGATAGCTGCTGCCGCTGTTCTCCTGATGAATAAAGAGAACTTCGGATCACCAACCGACAATCCGTTTGTCTTCGGAGTAAGCGTCGTGCTGTTTCTGGCTGCTTTCTACTTCACAAAATTCAGAAAGACCAACCCTATCCTGCTGCTTTTCATCTGCGGTATCATCGGAATGGTTATCTTCTAAACATCGCCCTGCAGTCTGAACCAACGGCCTCAAGCCGATGGGTAAGACAAGGGGCTGATGCCTTCAGATAGGGACAAAAAAAAATTGATTGTCTCACGACAACCAATCTTTTATTAACCTTAATAATCTAATACCATGAAAAACACGATGCAAAGGTACAAATAATCTTGTAACCTGCAATAGTTTATAGCAAAAAACTTCAAGAATTTAACTCTCCTTAAAAGTTTTGCCATTCCAATTAAACTTTCTTTGCAGTTTTATTGCATTTACAGCCTTCTTATCGTCAGCAGACAGGAAAGGTAAAGCCAAGCGCACTACGAGGCTGTTTTCATATTGCAGGAGCAGAGCACTCACGATTTTGAGTTCAATTTTCCCCTTGAGTTCCTCAAACTTAGCCTCGCTCATCGTATCGGGTTTGGCAACAAGACCGGAAGCCAGTTGCTGCAAAGATTTTCCATCGAAAATTCTGCTGGCATCCTGCTCCTGCCAATCCTGATTAAAGAGATAGAGTTCGCTCTCCTTCTCTACTCCGGCAAAAGTCTTCACCACGCAAAGCAGCGAATCACCGTTAGCCGATGGCAGTTTCTTCATCTGCAAAGTAGCGCTCTTACTCGTTCTCAACTGAGCGAAATCAGCAGTCAGCGTATCCATCACACTCGTTTCACCTAACAGATTCTTCACTTCCGCCTTCACTCCCATCTCCTGCAGCTCAGTAAATTCCAGCCGCAGGTTGTGGTTGAGATAAGGCACAACAGAATCGGGCATCGAAACCAGCAAGTCCTTCATCGACTTGGCTTCCATGCCCACGCTTGCCATCATCAGGCAAGCGCATAATATATATTTTATCTTCTTCATCACTACAATTCCTTAGACCACTTCTTTCCCCAAGGAGTAAAGAGCCATGCAAGAAAGGCCAATGCTACTATTGAGCACACGGCAAAAGTTAAAGCCAATGTATTCATATATTTATCTTTTAGAAATTAACAAACCATCTACCCAGCAAAAAATACTGCGGTGAATTGTTACTTCATCTTTACAATTCCTTTGACCATTTCTTCCCCCAAGGAGTGAAGAGCCAAATCAAAAATGCCGTAGCCGGAACTAAGCATATTGCAAAAGTTAAAGCCAATGTATTCATACTCTTAACGTTTAGAAATTACATAACCAATAATTGATAAGACTGCAGACAACACTACGCCCAACAAAATGGCACTTATGGTACCGCTTTCATTAGTCTCAACTATACCAAATAATGCAGCCAACCCACCTAAAACCATAATAGTATAGGTGGATTTACTCATATCAAAGAAATACTTTACTACAGTTTCTTTGGTAAATTTTTCCTTTTCTCTATCTTCTCTTGCAGTCATATTTCTCTATTTTCCGACAAAATTACGGAAAATAAATGTAACTTGCAAATGATTTGCTCATTTTCTTTCGAAATTTAACCTAAAAAAGACGAAAAAGAGGAAAGCGCTTCATTACGAAACACTTTCCTCTAATTATCTAATCATTAATCGTACAATCTTCTTTCAGAAGAGATTTACTCCTCTACAGCAGCCTGCGCCGCAGCAATAAATCACGTAGGAAAGCCTCATTTCAGCGATTGCTCTAAACATAGTTTTAACAACTTATGCATTTTTGTCAACAATTTCTTTTCCATATACCTTATTATATACACGTACCTTATTATATATATTACTTTTTCTGAAAGTCATGTTTAATAACTAGGCATGTTTTTTCTGATAGGCCACACTTTGATCAACAGTTTGACCAACAGTTTGAGTCATATTCAGCAACTTCTCATTTATTTTTTCCAATACCTTAATTTGTCCTCTAAGATAACTTATTTCCTTGTCTTTATCATTATCAGACATTTCTTCAGTAGGTTGTTCACCCTGATGGTTCAAGCCTGGGGAATTGTCCGAGCTAGAACTATCATTCAAGTATTTGGTTCCTTCATAAAAGAAGTCCATCTTCACATCCAAAGCGTCACATATCCGTTCAAGAACACCAGATTTAACGTCTTGTACATTGAACTGATTGCTGAGGTTAGGCTGAGACATATGAAGTTTCTCAGCCAACTCACTTATACTAATTTTTCTTTTCGTCAAGATCTGACGAAGTTCAGGACCATTCATAAAACAATTATATTGTAGTTAAACATTCTTAAAATATCACTGATTATTTATATTTTTATCAGTTTTTACTTATCTTTGCAGATAAATATCACGAAAGCGTTACGCAATACTTGCGTATTTCGTATGCAAATATACAAAATAATTATAATATGACCAAGAATAACGAAGATATTTTGAATAAAATTTATTCAGGCACAAAGAAAGGTGAACTGATAAAGAAGAAGAAACAGCTGGTAGAGTCTTACTTGTACAAGTACGGAAATCTCATTCTTGAATGCAAGCTAAAGCCAACACCAGTGATAGAAAATCTCGCAAAAGAGTTTGGTTTAACCAGAGCAGGAGTAACCAATATTCTTCGACGAGAAGGTGTTTATGCAGGACGATTTAATCCTGTAATATTTCCAAAGAAATAAGTATTATGAGTGAGAGAGTTATTTTTGAAAACAAGAATGTTTCTTATGAGACTTTCTTGAACGACCTAGCATCCTTCCTGGCTCCTAAGATAGCCCTGATGATTAAGAACCCTCCTAAGGAGTTTTATAGTCAAAGGGAGTCCATGAAAGTCTTCGGGGTAGGAAACGTAAGAAGATGGTTAAAGGAAGGTAAACTTAAACCGTTTTCAAAGCGTAAAGGTAAAATTGAATATAAGGTTAGCGATCTCCAGGAGCTTCACCGGAGAGAGCAAGATTACTTTTAGAAACAGGTGATATGTACAAAATAAAAAGAAGATATCAAGTTGTAAAGAAACAACCTTGGGTTGTGGATTTGCTTCTAAAGATAAATCCTAAGCATTTCGCTCTCTATGAGGCTAAAGATGACTGTCGAAAAAGTCTCATGGAAATCAATAAGACCATACGGTCTTTACCAGTACGATGGAGACGTGGTTCTTTCTCTCTATCCCATATACGAACTATACTCTTATTAGATGATAAAATAGAGGTAAAGTACAAGTCCGGAAAGGGATGTATGGTTTTTTATATAGAAGAATTAAACTGATACGATATGAATACTGATAACAGCTGGATAAAACTTCCACGAATGTTCATGAATTGGCAGTGGTATCAAAATACCAACATGGTTCATCTGTATCTCTATCTGTTGCTCAATGCTAATATAGAAAATAAGCTCTACTTTGGAATATCCATACAGAGAGGCGAATGTCTGGTATCTCTATCTACTCTTTCAAGAGATACAGGAATATCACGAGATTCCGTTAAGAGATACCTAAAAAAGCTCAAGGATACCAAAGATATCAGCTACAAAAAATTGAGCAAAGGACGTATTATTGTCCTTCTCGACTTTGATAAGTTTCAGCCTGTAGGAATCGACGAGCCTGCGCCTAATTGGATTAAACTTTACAGGAAAATATGTGACTGGCAGTGGTATCAAGATGCCAAGATGGTTCATCTGTTCGTGCATTTGATGTTGAAGGCAAGTATTATGAAAGGAAGTGATTTGTCTGATTCCTGGCAGCTGTGTACTAGTTTGAGAATATTAAGCAAGGAAACTGGGCTTAGCTTGCAGAACATCAGAACCTGTATCGGTAAGTTACAAAGAACTGGAGAAATAACGTTTAGAACTTTACCAACACACCTACAAAGCATCATAACAATCTGCAACTCTGATAGTTACCAAACATCAAAACGACAAATCGCCCCGATGCCGCCCCAATGCCGCCCCGATGTCGCCCCGATGGAAGAATGTACTGTGTTAAAAATAGAAAACGATGAAATTTCAACACAGCAAAACTGCAACGTAAGTAACAGAATAACAGATGTTTACAACGACACAAAACGACAAGCCGCCCCGATGTCGCCCCAATTGCGCCCCAATTGCCCCCGATGTCGCCCCAATGCCGCCCCAATGCCGCCCCAATGTCGCCCCTACCTAAAGAATATAAGAATATAAGAAATAAAGAAAGTAAGAAAATCAACACCAACAACGCGCGCACGCACGAAGAAGATTTCGTTGATTTTTCAGAAAAAGAAACATCAAAAGAAAACCAACAAAAGAAAGGTGAGAAAGAAAGTTTTCTTTCGCTTTCTCTTCACGATGATGTTTGGTTGGGTGCAATAAAGAAGAAGTTTGCTTTCAAAAGCATTGAAGAAGTGAAAGACAAAGTGGAGAACTTTGACTTGGATCATATCTGTAGAGGCAATAAGGAGCACAAAGATATAGTTGATTACAAAAGCCATTTTTGCGATTGGCTTAAGTTTAACCTGATGGAGCAATCTCCACGCAAACGCAAATGCACTCCTAATGCAGAACGTTGGGAAGGAGAGAAATTTGTTCCTAAAAGCTCGGAAGGAGGTATATACAATGGTCCTTTCTGATTTCAATTACGATACTGATTACTGCTACAGATGGCTGACGTTTCTGTTTAGCGAAGAAGTAAAACTGAGATATAGAGAATACAAAGTTCACAAGCAACAACAAGAAGCAATACACAAGGTAGCAGACTGGATGGCAACATCAAAGTCTAGATTTGGGCTTGTCCTTAATGGCATTACCGGTAACGGAAAGACCACTCTGGTAAAAGCCATGCAGAACTTTTATAATATTTGCAAGTTCAAGAATCCTCTGAATGAAGAAGAGGCAGTCTTCTATACACATGCAAGTATTACGTTTCTGACATCGAAAGAACTGTATCATCTGTATGCCTCAGATAAAAAGAGATTTGATAGATGTATGAATACGTTCATCCTCGCTGTCGATGACTTGGGTACAGAAGAGAGTGAATTCTGTCAGTATGGGAATAGATATAAACCGCTAGAGGAGTTGTTGTCTTATCGGTATGAAAGAATGCTGCCAACGATAGTGACAACCAATCTCAGCGGTAAGGCTATCCGTGAGAAGTATGGTGATCGCCTTGCAGACCGTTTCAACGAAATGATGCAAGTTGTGACCATGCCTGACATAAACTTCAGGAACCCATAGATCGAATAAGCGAGCACAGAAGCGTCAAAAAGAGGAAAGACTGTAAGTTGCACAACTGGTGCGAGAAAACGGCTAGAAACGCGAAGAAAACGGCAAAAACGATAATTAATATGAAGATTTACGAAGAAGTTCTTAGAAAAACCAATAGTGGCCTTGAAATATTCATCTACTATTTGGGAAAGGAATGTCTTAATAAGAAATTTAAGAGTCCGTTTCGAAGTGATGACAAGCGACCGTCTTGCCATCTGTATGAGAATAAGAATAAAAATGGTGAGACAACCTACTATTTGCAAGATTTTGGAGACAGTAGATGTTGCGGAAACTGTTTTGAAATCGCAGCAAAGGTTCTGAACATAAATATCAATACGGATTTCTATGAACTACTGAAGAGGATTGACCAGGATTTGTGCCTCAATATCATTGAACCTAGTAATCCAAACGTAGAGAAACGTCCGCTGGTTGATATTGTTCAGATAAAGAAGGAAATTACTAAAGGGCGTACATCTAGTATAAAGTCTTTCACACCAGTGATACAGGATTTCCAACCTTCAGAAAAGGAATATTGGGGGAAATATGGTATAGATGAAGATACGCTGCTGAGATACAATGTTCATAGTTTGAAAAGTGTTTCCTTCACAAAAAGTGAAGGTAAAGACTTTAATGTATATGGAAGCAAAACTATCCCAGCATTCGGATATTTCTTCAATGAAATGACAGGGCTTAAGGTGTACCGCCCCAAAGCCGAGAACAGATTCCTTTATGCCGGGAACTTACCTTCTCCTTATGTCTTCGGTTGGAAACAGCTTCCTGCCAAGGGGGAGTTTGTCTTCATCACCGGTGGAGAAAAGGATGTTCTTTCTCTTGCGGCGCACGGATATAGTGCCATCGCTTTTAATAGTGAAACAGCAAAGATACCAGAAAATAAGCTTCTAGAACTTTCTGAAAGATTTCATAAAATAATATTTCTTTACGATACAGATACTACAGGAGTTAAGGAATCGAGTTTAAGAGTAGAGGAGTACAAGAATAAATATAATGTAAAAAGAGTGCAGCTACCTCTTGCCGGAACAAAGGCAGAGAAGGATATAAGCGATTATTTTGCTCTAGGAAATAGTTCTGAGGATTTCTCTAGTCTGATAACGAATATAGTATAAAAGGTAAATAATAAGAATATGAAACAAGCAATTGGTTTTCTACAATACTCATCTGAGTATATATGCTTTTCCGCTATATCAGAAAGCGATAAAGAAAAGCTTTTGGAAGAAGGGTATTTAGCATCCTTTTTCCCTAGTTGCGTCTATGCTATAGACTGCAAGATTTTTAACCACCCTCATCATGGTATTGGCATCAGAAATATTAATGGTGGCGTTGAATTTCTGAATTTTAATAACATGAAGGATCCTATTTCTCTTCACAAAAGAGGCATTTCCATTATTCCATCGAATAATGAAAGCAAGAATAGATGCATTCTGTTTCTTACCATTACGGATTATCTGGCATACAAAGCTCTTGTGAATTTGCCAGTCATATTCTATGATGATAACTGTGACTGTATTATTCTTAATAATCATAAGAATCTTGGCTACTTCCTCGTAGAAAGCGAGGATTACAATATTATAGATATGTTTTTGCCCAATACAGAAACAGGTAAAACCCTCACAAAGACTATATTAGACAGAAACGCTGCTGCTAGAGACTGGGCATATACATACAAAGATTATACTAGCTTGCAGACATTTTTACAATCATATATTAAAGAAAATAAAATATGAACACAATTGTAATAGTATTTATTGTAGTTGTACTAGCATTAGTTCTAGCTTACATCTACGAAATTAAGTATACCTACAGAGACGGAGGGTTATGGAAGAAATAACGAAACAGCAAACAGTTAATTCAGAGAACACTATATAGAAGAATAATATGGAAAATGATATTCTAAAAATTGAGGTTGCCAAACAGGATCTAAAAGAAACTCCTGAATATTGGGCTTCGGAAAGTTACCAAACCATGATAGGTAAACTGCAAAAGCTTGTTGAAGCGAAAACCGGATATCCGCCATTTCGCAACACCAAAGTCATTAGAGAAGTCAGTTTTAAAATAACATCACGTACAACCTTAGGACAAATTAAGGAGTTGCTGAGCGACATTGAAAATGATTATAACATATCCTGTTTTCAAATTGCTATCGATAGGGGAAGCAATACAGCCCATCTGCTATTCACCTGGATTCATCCGAGAACAGCATTACCTGTGAGGTTTAACAACAAGACCAAGGTCAAACTGCTATCCGCTTACTTTGTAAGACGTTTGCACCTGGAATATCCGAAAGATATGACAGAATGGGTCAGATATTTCATCATGGATGCATATATTGAAGATAAGTCTGTCTTTAGGAAGGCACTTGCAAGTTTGTCGAAAAAAGAAGACTCAATAGATAAAACGATTTTGGTTGATTCACTTTTGTATGCTCAGTACATGAGTGAAGGAAAAGTTAAATAGATAAAGAAAATGGATTTGTTAAGTTACCAAAAAGGAGATATCTTGTTTAGTAACTGTCAAACCTTAGTAAACCCAGTATCTTGTGACGGAACCATTGACAGTTATCTGTCAAAGAGGTTCTTCATGAGATATCCAGCCATGTATGCCAAGCATCTGCAGTTCTGTAAAGAGAAACTATTTACTCCAGGTAAATTATGGGTATATCAAGGTAAGAACTACTACATCACCAAGGATGGCAAAATCTACCCATGCCGTCCCGAGGAGATGATCGGTGCCCATGCCAATCATTACAACGCCCACTCAATAGGAATCAGTTACGAGGGCGGTCTGGATGCCAACGGCAATCCCGCCGATACCCGAACCGAAGCCCAGAAGCGCAGCATGTTAGAGCTTCTAAAGAGCCTTTGCCTCGACTATCCCGATGCCGAAGTCATCGGCCATCGTGACCTTCCATGGGTCAAAAAGGATTCTGCTTTTTCAATTATGTCATCATCATCAAAGCCAATAGCAAGTACCACACCAAAATCACTTTTAAAGCGATAAGTTCGAGACTTTTCATGCCAATAAACCTCATAAGGAGCGGAAGCATTAATTATATCCAAAGAAAGCGGTTTCATTACCAAACATTTATATATTTAGGATATACCCCCGTTCGTTCCTTATATTCCTCACAAAGACTCTTAGTAATTTCAGCTACACGAGCCTTTTTACGTTCTTTTGCTGCCATAAATCTTTTCATTGCAGCTTCACGCTTTTCCCAAAATTCTTTATCCAATGTATCCATAATAGTTCTCCTTTTAAATTCTTCGATTGCAATCTGCCGCCAAAATTACTCTTTTTTCTTGAAACCACCAAGAAAATCACAAGAAATCTGCAAGTTATCAGAAAATTACTACAAAAAACGGGGCATCTGCATAGTTCCGTGAATAAAAAAGGGAGCACCTGCCTAAACACAGGTTTATGCAGGTGCCCCCAAAAAGTGATAACAGAAAGGTTTTGTTTTGAAATATAATATCCCCCGATTCTCGCGAACCGGGGAACCTAAATGCGAACCTTTTAAATTTATTTAGATGATGAACTTATAGCTTATGAATGATCATGCAGCCATGCCTTCTGCTCATAGCTGAGACGATCCCAGTTGGTTCTCTTCTTTCTTCTCTTACCGCCACCAACAACAGCCTTTGTTGTACCCTTAGCCAAGGCACCAACAAGCAATATCATTAATAATGTCTCCATAATCTTTTAATTTTACTTTGTTATACAAAACGTTCCAAAAGGAATCTCCTGGGCAGAAGCTACTGCTATAGAGATGATTCCATACTCTCCTGGTTCAAGCTCTGAAGCCGGGATGGTGAGCAGATAACTCTGATTGCCATACTTGTGTCCAGAGAAGGAGAGATATCCCTTTTTCTGTGCATCAGAACTTCCGAGCACCGCAGGCTGGAGTGTCAGCCACTGTATTCTTCTGTCCTTCTTAGAAGCCTTGAAACGCACGATGCGGTAGATACCCATCGGGTCATAATCATTCTTCTCAGCCTTGATAAGTAAGCGGATATTCTTTCCGTCATTTTTGATAGAATGAGCAGACTTGCCTCCGGCAAAAGCAATATCCATTCCTTCAACTCCAGCCAAAGTGTTCACTGCATCGGCAGCAAGCCCCACGCCGGCAGCCGTACCCATCACTCTTACACCAGTCTCCAGTCCAGACATGCTACCTGTGCTTAGTCCTACCATGCCACCTGCAAAACCGAGGTCACTTACAGCACCTGCAATCTTGGAGAACTTAGAGAACTTGTTCTGGTGTTTTTCTACCTTGCCATTTTCCTTTGGAAGAACGACGTATGTAGAATCGCTAGTGAGCATGCAATAGCTACCAATGAACTCTGGCTCTGGAGCCGTTATCTGTTGTGCAAAACCTACTACTGAGGCAGACAACAATACTAAAGAGATAAATAACTTCTTCATATTATTAATACTTTATGTTATAATTCTAATGCAAAGGTACAAAAAAAACATTATATATACAAATATTTATATATTTATTTGGCAATATAAATAATTATTTATATCTTTGCAGCACAAAATAAGCATATAGTTATTTTTCTACATAAGATTATAATTATATATGTATATAATAAAATAATTAAAGGATTAAAGAATATGGCAAAACAAGCAAAGATTATCGCCTTCGCCAACCATAAAGGTGGTGTCGGTAAGACAACAACAACAGCAAGTATGGGTTCTATCTTAGCCGCAAAGGGATATAAGGTTCTTCTTATAGACCTTGACGCTCAGGCAAACCTTACAAGTTCGCTCCTCAAAGCAAATGTCGAGAATGCCATCTACGATGGGTTAAAAGAACAGTCTTCCAAATCCCTTATTATATACAAGGTAAGAGAAGACGTTAAATTGGATATCATTCCTGCTGACCTTAACCTTGCCCAGGCTGATTTGGAACTGGCAGGTAAAATGGCTCGTGAAAGAATCCTTTCCGATCTTCTTGAAGACTACAAGGAGCAGTATGATTACATCTTCATTGATTGTCCTCCGTCGCTCGGTCTGCTGACGTTAAATGCTCTTACTGCATCAGATTATGCCATAATACCACTTGTAGCGGAAGTATTGCCATTCAATGGATTGAAGATGATTTTTGACTTCATAAATAAGATTAAGAAAGTTCTCAATCCAAGAATCAATATATTTGGTATTGTAATTACCAGATGGGAACAGACAAAGTTAAGTAAGAATATAGAGAAAGGTCTTCGTACTCAACTCCACGAAATGGTATTTTCAACGAAAATACGCAAGAATGTGACTATTGCGCAAGCCCCATTGGAAACTGTCAATATTGTCGATTATGACAAGAAAAGTAATGGTGCTATTGACTACATGTCACTTGTTGATGAATTTTTGGAGAGAATGAAATAGTTTTTCTATAAATGAAGTTTTATAAATAAATTTTTTATTATGGCAAAGGATATCAATTCAGATGCTATGAGCAATCTGCTCCAAGGTCTTACTTCGGATAATGAAACTGCCACCGCTACGTCTTCATCTAAGAAAGATGACAGCATGAAGTCTGCCCAAAGAAAGAAGCCGTCCGGTAAAGTAAGAAGCGAAACCATTTCTACTTTGGTAGATTGTGACAAAATGGCAAAGATTCGTTCTATTGCAACCATAGAAGGTTTATCTATTCGAGATGTGATAGGAGTAGGAATAAATATGGTTATAGAAAAATATGAGAAAAGTCATGGTGCTATTCATGTAAAAAAGAAGCAAAAAGGCAATATTGATGAAATATTTAAGTAGTATCTCACCCACCACTCAGTAAACAAGGACATAACAATCTATACCCTTGAAAATACCGAGGGGTGTTAGGGGGCGAGCAGCCCCTTATATCTTTATTCACAACTTATTTTTTTAAAAAAGATGACAGAATATGAACGTAAATTCATTGTTAATCCTTTCTTGAAGGAAAACTGTGAAACTGAAAGTAAAAGATGGTATAATCTTTTTGATAAACCCTTTGAATTATTACAAAGGTTTAATTATGAGCTACACTATTTACTAGGTTGGATAAAAAATCTTGAAAAAGACCAATCAACAAAAGATGCTCTAGAAGACCACTTAATTATAGCTATTTATACTTTTTCAGATATAGATTTTCTGAAAAAAATAGCAAACCTGCTGATTAGTTGCGGAAAAAGCGATACGGCAAAGACTTTTAACCATATTCGTTGGATGCAAGAGGAAATTGGTTATGCTATTTCATACTACAGAGAGCATTTCACAGTCATACAACTCAACAAGGATGTCATAAGACCATTCATTTACATGTATGTAAGACTGGTCTTTCTCTATTCATCCGCTTTCGTCGATATCATGCAGAAGGAGCCTGACAAGGAGTGTGAGTTTGAAAATCTGTGCAATTAGATTAAATATCCTAAGCGATGGGAAGTCAGATATCGTTCATTTATAAGGGAAAACTTAGATAAATTAAAATAAATATACAAAACAGAAAATATAAATATGAACAATTTGTTTTTTGCACAACTCAAAAAGGAGTTGTTTGTTGCTATTACAGAAAGAGAAAGTGTAACCGGCAAGTGCGAAACGTTAAATAACCTGCTTTGTGAAAAAATCGCAGCAGAACTGAGTGAAAAGTATTATGATTTGAAAATTTATCACTCTGAGTTTGGACTCTGCCGCTCTTTCTGGAATGCCAAATATGAGTGGATTGAACAGGAAAACAGTATCACGTTGTACCTGACGACCCAACCGCTTCATCTTGATCCGGCAAACTTTCGTAAGGAAGAAAAAGCCATAATAGATGCATACAACAAAAGTTCTAAAATGCCAAATAATCCTCTACTTGATATTCTAGAAAAAAAACACTCTTCTAGAAAACTTAAGGGAGTATGGAGTTGGGAACTGCCAATCGAAAAGATAGAAGACATAATCCAAGGAGATTTTCTCAATTTAGAAATTATCAAATCGCCTTGGCGATTTGAACTATAAAAGCTACCCTTCTTGGGTAGCTTTCTTTCATTTAAGGGAGTTGTGACATTAAACTTTCTGTTTTCTTAATCCCTAAAGGTGTACCATCCATGAACCAGAAATATTTTAATGCCTCACTATAAGTATAATTGCCCGAAATAACAGAATTATCTTGTACATTACCCTCATAAGTTGCTCTCAAATATGGAGCCAGACTGATAAAATCTTCCCCAACATTTACAATACATTGCGCAGCTGCATACTCTGAAGGTATTATACCATTCACCGGTTCTACATCAATTATCCATCCAAAAGGTTGATGCTTAAGCATCTCCTCCCAACATTCCTTAATATTTTCAAAAGGACGATACTCTGATTCAGTATTTTCCTTTACTCTATAATCATATAGGTAAAAGTCAAAGCTAGGAGAAGGTTCATCCTTCCATGCATCCTCATCCTGTACACCGAGGAATCTTGTCTGTATTTCTTTGCCTTGCGTAAAAGCCAGCATGACTTTTGCAAGATTTTTAATCTGTTCTATTGTCATATTCGTTACTTTAGTTAGTTAAAAACCATATTCTTTCTTCAATGAGATATCAAGCATGCTATTGTTTATGAGTTTAACATATTGCTTGCAGCATACATATTTGTATTCTCCCTTCAAGCCGTGCTTGTTGAGAACTTTTTCCACCACCTTGACATCCTCGGAATTAAGTATACCAAGTAAGCATCCCATGCTTACGAAAGCAATAGCTTGCTCTTTGGTAGTAGGAAAAACCTTACCTTGTAACATCTGTTTTTTGTAGGGCTTACCTGATGGATAAGCATTTGCACTACAATTGAGAATACTAATCTCTTTCCATATTATTTCTTTCTGTTTCATACCTATCAGCTTAAATAAATTCACGAAACTATTCAAATCTGCACTTTAGGGAGCCAAAAATAAACATTCAATACTTACGATTCTGTATTATAAAAAAGAGTAAAGGAGAGTTTTACCTCTTCAATACCTATTATTCTGAGACATCATGGATGAATGCATCATTTCTGACGAAAAGGACAATTATACCAACTGATAAAACTATCAACCCGGCAATCATCAACCAAATAGCCATAAGTTCACCAAAGAACCGCAAATAGCCACCCATAAAGCCAAACGTCAGCAAGGAGAAGCCAAACATGCTAAAGATGAATAATGCATCTTCAACACTCATTTTCTTCCAATACTTAACAATAAACTGTTTCATACTCTAAAAATTTAAAGGGTTCAACATAAATTATTCTGGATTTGAGGATTCATTGCCTTTTACGGTTTTTTGTTCCTTTCGATCCGATATTTTTTTTATTATTCCGTCATCTCGTCATCATATAGCCTTTTTACGTGCATTAAGAGAGGGTGGTTTCTAAGAGTCAGAACACCAAACAATTCGGTAGAAAGTTTTTTGGAAAACCCAAATGTTCAACATTTGTGGAAGGCGTTCCGGAAAAGTTTTAGCCGAATAAGACATCGCCTGGTGTTTGGTATCTGACAGAACCGCCATACCTTTGCACCGTAAAAAGCCAAATGATAGAGAGACGGTAACCACTATCATAAAAAATAGAGGTCGAAGTAAGGAACAAAAATAAAATATAGATATAAAAAGTAATACCCCATGCTGTAAGCATGCAATAAACCAATAGGCAAACAACACAATACCTATATAGATATATAAGTATACAATTCTTGTATTTTAAATGATTGCTAACTATACGTAGGTCGTGTCGGCTTCTTCTTGAACAGTACCTTCTTGTAGATTCCAACAAACAGATGGGATACCGAGCCTTCATATTCTTCCTTCCTCCTTCTTGTTGGTGAACACATACCACTTAGCTACGATCCATCCACATGAAGCTGCACAATAGATTCCCTGTCCTCGTTGGAAAGCAGGAAGTCAACGTTCTGCTTGTTGTCCTGGAAGAAAATCTCCGTAAGCACTGCGGCACATCTGGTATGCTTCAGTATGTAGAAACTAGCCTCGATGTCCGGATTTCCGTCCTGATAGTCTGTGCGCATCTTCTTACCCGGTAATGCTTCCTTGGCCGCATCATACAGGCAGTCAGCAAGCTTGTCGGCAGAAGTCTGTCCCCTACTTGTGTATGCGCTCAATCCGGTTGCGTTCATCTACTCACCGTTGCCGGCAGCATTAACATGGACGCTTACCAGGATAACATTCTTGCTTCCCTTCAGCTCGCACCAGTAGTTCACTCGCTTGCAGCGGTTCTGTGGGGAAACATCCCTATTGTCTTCCACTATCAAGCCTGCATCATAGCCCCAGTTATTTCAGCCTGGCAACTACAGAAGCAGCAATCTCCCTTGCGTACTTGTACTTACGCAACCGACCATCGGGGTTGCGCTTTCCAGGTGTTTCCACACCATGGCCGTTATCAACTAAAACTTTAATCATTGTGTAACAAATTGCTTTAATGCTTAAAGCTTATTAAGATTCACATCAAGGTAACACTCCGTCTTGTCAACCATGATCTGCTGCATCAGCTTCCAAAACCTACTCTCAGATTCCGGTCTGCAGCTGCTCTCGTTCTGCAGGATCGACCCGAACTGCTCGAAGCAGATTGCACCTGTAACAACGTACGACAAGGGAATAGTAACATGAATAAACACCCAGTGCTCTGCCAGGAATGCAAGAATGATAAGCATAAGGCGTTTCTGAATCGTCTGCTTTACCACCTTGCCGAAGGCGAACGATGTGAACTTAGCCTGCTTTCGCTGTGTCTTGTCAGGGTAGGCTGTACGCACTCGCTTATCCAGCTTGAAAGCTGTCCATGCGACATACAGGATAAACACAACGACCACCACGGCCAGAGGAAAAGCAGGCTTGAACTCTCCTATCATCCATCCCACCAACCCACCGCAAACCATTGCGGTAATCTTCCAAATCTTAAATACCATTTCGTTTACATTTCAATCATTATTAATTTGACCGCCACAAAATTAATCTTTTCCGGCAAGTAAGAAAGTTTATCTTATTACTGCTACACAGCTACCCAGCCTTTCATCTTCTCCATCCTGTTGCCAAAAGAAAGAGATTGTTTTCTAATGTTTGTTATTGGTTTGTTTAGGTTTGTTGTTTTAACGCTTCATTTTGCTAACCCACACTTTACAAATTAGTTGGTGAAATAATTGGTAAAACAGAAAAACGGAAAAAATAAAGCAAAAACAAAAGTTAGTTCGTTAGTAATTTTGTTAGTTCGGATATTTTTATGTAATTTTGCAAGCGATAAGAATTAAAGTATCGTATGAAAAGTAAAGCATTAAATTCACTGAAAGCAGCCCAAAGACTCGTGGAAGCTCGCGAGACCTATGGGTACAACTCATCCATACATTGTTCTTATTATGCTCTGTTACAATACATGAAATATAAACTGGCAACATTCAAAAAGAATCCCTTGCCATACGAGAAGCAAGACAAAAAAGACGAAAGTTCTCACGACTATCTCTTGAAGGAAATAAAGAATCGAATCAACAATCCAATCAAAGAAAGAAAGTTTTCCGAGATATTTAAAAATTTGAAGAGTCTTAGAGTTTTGGCTGATTATGAGCAAACGGACATCACTGAAGATGAAAGTTTAGAGTGTAAGGAACAGGCTGAAAGTGCAATAAAGAAGTTAAACCAATATTTAGGTGAGGTATGAAAAATGAAAAGATAGAGCAAGAGTTGAGGGGTTGGTTTACCCAAATGCTCGAAAAGTACACTTGGCTTTCTATAAAGTTCGAGTATAATTCCAGAAGAGGCTGCTTTATGGTTTCTTTTTCGCCAGAATCCATAATCAATCAGGACGAGGAATTTTGTAAGGAAGCATTGGCATTTGAAGAGAAATTAGATGAAGAATACAGAGATGAAGCTCCATTGTTTTGTGATGGAGAATCTTTATTTAAGTTGTCTTCCGATGCAGAAATTCTGTCTAGAAATCAGGCAAGTATATCATTTAAGAAAGTTAACGATGAGAGTTCTATAAAATGGACCAACTTTGACTTTACAAATATGTTTGAGCATAAGTCACAGCATTATTTTGCTACAGAAGTCAGTCCTAACGAATCTCATTATAATAATAATATCGCAGCATGAGTTCTATTAAATATAAAATATTGTCAATGCAAGTAACTAAATCTGATATTACCTCAGAAAATTACGAGATTGAAGGTAGTATGCAGATTAGCAATTCATTCGGCTTTAAAGTAAATGTAGATAATTGCCTGTTACTGTGCAATCATGAATTATCTCTCAAGAAAGACAATAAAGTTTTTGCAGAGATTGAATTAGAGACTATTTTCTATATTTCAAAAGAATCCTTTGAAGAAATGAAAAAGGAAGATAAGGTAGAAATTTCAAGAGGTTTCTTAGTTCAATGCGGTTCTATAAGCTATGGCTCCCTACGAGGCATTGTGTTGCGTGATACACAGAAAGAAGGCTTGAACAACATCATTATACCTCCACTATATATTGAGGATATTATCAAAGAGCCTATGATTATAGACATAGAAAAATAAAAGGCATAACTATATGAAGAATTTTATAGAAATAAAAGACATAGAAGGCACTAAGGCCTTAATAAATGTAAGCCAGATTTCTGTTATAGAAGAAACAGCAGATGGTATAGTCATTCACATGAAGGGCAACCGTGATGTTTTTCCAAAAGAGAACTATTTACAGATAAAACACTTAATTGAAGAAAGTTATCTATAAAGCTCATATTTACCTTAGAAAAATAGTAAAAGAAGGGGTTCAACGCCCCTTCTTTTTTATGTTACTCAATCCCTTCCATAAGAGAATAAAAGAGTGATATGAATACTAATTTTGAGCGGTATCATCAAAGTGTCATAAGCGGTATCATTTTGATACAGGTGGTATCATTTGATATTATCAATGATCCATTTTACGGAAGCTATCTGCAAGCTTCTCCAACAAGTCCACTAGGAATGGATTGTTTATCTTTTCACTCGAAATCTTTAAGCTCATTCCTTAATATGCGTTGCGCAGCCTCCAAGCAGCGACTGTTGCCACTACCCATCAAGTCTGCATAGATTAATATAGCAGGAACTGTTCTGTTGTCAGTTTCCCAATTCCAAAATTTGTTGTACAGATGAATTTCCCCATTTGCATCTTGCTTGACGACACCTGTTCGTATAAGATGTGCTGCAGGTATTTCCGTGTATATGTCGAAAAGTCCTGGTTGTAAGTAGCCATCCGTCAAGTTTGCGGCAGGTTCTCCTCCCCATGACATACCCTTTGGCAATGCAATGTTTTTCCACTCATTTCTATTCTCTTCTGTTCTAAATGCCATTGTGCCTACCAACAATTTGGGTTTCAATACTTCATTGTAATTGCTAACCCATAAGTCAAGCAGTTGCTTCTTGTCTTTTATTATGCGCCCGTTTTTAGTGTCACAAACAAAACCACGTCTTGCAAGTTCATCCAAAACGTTTTTCACGCTTCCCAAAGATACACCAATTTGCTCTTTTATCTCTCGATAAGGCTTCTTTATATTGTCTGCATTTTGCAACAGATAAAACACGACCTTCAATCCTGCATCTTGAAACACAGGATAGATTTTCACCCTGGACTCTGTTTTTTTCCTTCCTTGATTAAATATTTGAAAAATCAAGTTTCCTGCCTTTGTATATCTGACAAGGCAGTTTCCTGCACAGTCCAGATAGTTGATACCTCTGTTTGCCAATTCTGTTGATACTTGTGGCGTGACGTATTGCGTAACAAGCAAGATTTGCTGCTTGTCATTGTTCATAGTTTGCATAGTCGCTAATGTCGGATTTAATGTAGCCTTGGTTATGTTTTCCCTTACATGACACAAAAAATCTACATTCATAATCTTAACAGTGACATCATTTTCATTGGTACAATTTCCTTTGACGGCTGTTGTTGACACAACATCCCCCACAGGAAGGCTTGCTTTAAGAGCATCTAATGCTTGGTTTATTATGATATTGTTTGTCATCATTTTATATTATTTGTTCAATATATCGGTTGTGTTCAATTTGATTGAACACTGCAAAGATAATGAACAAAACTTAAACAAACGAACTTTTTGTTCTATATTTCATCTTATTCAATACTATTTAACATAGAGCGAAGATTGAGTAACTACTCAGCACCCCCTATGGGCATGAGTAATCGTCTTACTGTTGTACTACAGCAAGAATTGCATTG
>ENA-OPBS01000192-OPBS01000192.1-human-gut-metagenome-genome-assembly--contig:-NODE-192-length-50157-cov-14.829827_pt1 | contig 50157 bp, 39 predicted proteins | sample MGYA00241074_ERZ501463 | MGnify/ENA primary metagenome ERZ501463 (study PRJEB25962, sample SAMEA2042578) | human gut metagenome | biome: human gut; feature: human-associated habitat; material: faeces...
TATATAGAAACACACACAAAAAAAGGGTGCGTCACAGACTTATGACACACCCTCATCTATGATTTGCTCTACATTAACCCCAAACCGCTCGGGAAAAGAAAATCCATGCTACACCCAAATCAGACTTCAAAAAAACCGGACATTGGAAATCAGGGAGTTACATGACGGGTGACTGCAATGTGGGTTAACTCACATGATTTCACGAATAAATTAAATTCATTGCAAATGTTGGCAAAAACCGAATATCAGTCTTCGCCTAATCCCATATAGTAATCCTTTGAGACACTCATTTTATGATTGTGATGCTTTAATCTGTAGAATTTAAACTGTTGACTAAAATGTTTTCAAGATTCAAAAGTTTTGCCTTTTTCTCTGGATGCATTTCAACAAAGTGTTCCATTACTTGATCATAGTCTCCCAAGAACTCTGATACTTTGTTCTCATAAGTAATATATAGACGTTTCTTAGCTCTCGACATTGCAACATACAATACTCGAGCATCTTCATCCAAACTTCTTGAATTGTATCTTGGCATTTTACCATGAGTTATATCATATAGTATAACATTATCAAATTCAAGTCCTTTGGATTTATGGATTGTCATGATGAACAATCTTTCATCCAGAACACCATTTTGGAAGAAATCACCTTCATTGAAGGTTCTAAATTCGTATAGGTGATTTACTAATTGATTATTAAAGTACAAATCCTTTTCTGAGTCAATAACAACCTTGTTAAACAAACTTCGTATGTATGGATATAATTTAATTTCCTTTATTATTTTCAGGCTTAACATCTGATGATATACATAATCAAATTCAAAGTCAAAAGTATTCTCTTCTTTGATTTCGTCTGAATATATCTTATCTAATGTATGTTGATATAATGGCCAGTATTTACGAACAAGTCTTCTTTGAATCTTTTTTAGTTCTGGGTGTGAAATGAAGCTTGCCTGTAAATCAACTAATTTCGACATCTTTTCATAACAATAGTCAGTTAAAGATTTCGTAGCTCGAATATCATCTAATGCATTATGGGAGTTAACACCTTCCAATCCGTAGATTTCCAAAAGACTTTCTAAAGAATGCTTTCTCAAGTTAGGATCAAGCATTCTTGCCATTTTGAGAGTATCCCAATAAACAGGTGTATTAAAAACAAGATTCTTGGTTCTTCTTTTGATATTGTTTTCTAAAATATGAACATCGTAATTTACGTTATGACCAAGAAGTTCTGCATCACCAACATAATTGATGAAAAACTCAAAAGCATCTTCCGGCTCCATAAAGTATTGATTTTCGTTTTGTTCGCCAGTACTTCTTTTTTTGTATTCTTCAACCATTGGGTTTATGAAACCATTATGTAGCGTTGGTGGAATTTTCTTTGTTCCATCCATTTTTATAATAATATCGAGTTCGGAACCAGGAACAATTGTACCATTCCTCATTTTCATGGCAGCGATTTGGATAATATCATCATTGAATACATCCAGACCTGTTGTTTCTGTATCGAACAAAACAATCTCTTTATTGTTATAAGAATTGCAAAACTCTATGTAATATGAGCTGTTCTCATAATACATCAAATCAAGAGGTGTGAGTCCTATATCACGCATCTTTTTGATACATCTTTTCGACAATTGTAGTGTATCAAGGGCATTGGTTTGGTATAAGATTCTTGCCCAGTCTGAAAATCTTGTGTCGTTAACCACAACAGAGAAATGACTATACAGAGTTTTGAAATCAACCATCTTAAACACATCTTTCTTTGAAAGTTTTATGTGCCCAATTTTGTGATTTTCAAGATTTTCTGAAATTTCGTCAGCATCTGCATTAGTACGTACAAGAATGCCAATAGACTCTAAATCTTTTTCATCTTTACTTTCTTCAAACTTTTCATTTCCATTTAGGTAAAGATTACGTCCCAATGTAGAAATTACATTATGTTGTTCAGAAGTGCTATTACAATTTATCAGCATAAGACCATCATCCAGATGCTGATTGTTTGAGGTCTTAGGCAGTAAAGACGCATCTACCTTTAGTTTATAGACGGCATAGTTATTCAGCATGTCAAGCAAATACATCGGAGATCGATAGTTGTTTGACAAAATAAAGAAATTCTTACCTGCTTTCTGTTTTATTCTTTCAATACTTTCGCGCCTTGCTCCCAAAAATGAATATATAGCCTGACGTTCATCTCCAAGATATACTACAGAATTATAATCTTCTGCAACCAATTTTTCAATAATTGCCAACTGAATAGGATTCAAGTCCTGAACCTCGTCTACCTGAATCCATTTGTATGATGAACGTACATATTTTTGTTGAAACCCTTCTTCCATCAACGCTTTATAGGTTATAAGAAGGATGTCATCAAAGTCGATTATCCTATTTTCTTTCTTGTAATCGGCATATCTTTCGGCTAAATCCTTAGTGTCGTTATCAATATAATAATCGTTTCCTACTATTTCGAAAGGAAAATTATTTTCCTTCATATAGTTGCGAGCTGCCACACTTGTAATCTTCATGATTTGCCAACCTGGTATCTGTGGTCTACCAATCAACTCTGAGAAGATTTCCTCTTGTTCTGTATCATCAGCGATACCTGTATCAATAGGAACGAGATTATTGTCGTAAATGAAGTTTATGCAAAAACGGTGCAAGTTACCTACAAATAAATCTGCAGTAACATCACCCACCGTTTGTTTAATTCTTTCCTTCATTTCTCGAGATGCTCTATTCGTAAACGTTAAGCACAACATATCCTTATAATCCACATTATATATTTGATGTGACATAAGGACACGCAGACTTAATATGTCTGTTTTTCCGCAACCAGGAGCACCCAAAACAAGGGCATGACCATCATTAAATTTAATGACTTCTTGTTGCTTGTCATCATATACTTTTTTCATATTTTAGAGTTTAATTGTACAACATCTGCCAGTTTCTTTCATCCACGTCTTATGTTTCTCATATGACAGCTCATTTTCACAAACCCACACAACCTTTGCTTTGAATCCTTTTGGCTTTTTGGGTTTAGGAGCATAACCATCTGTGAAAATAATTAGACCATCATATTTGAAATTTTTGTGAACAAATTCAAAGATAGGTTGAAAGCTTGTTCCGCCTCGACCAACTATTTCAATTCTTTTTTTTGCTTTTTCAAAAGACTGAACTTCACTCAAATTGCAATCAAACTGAACTACATCTACATGTTCAATGCCATATTTGAATATTTTGCTAATTACAGAGTAGAAGTGAGAAAGCACTTCATCTGAAATAGAACCACTTACGTCAACAGCTATTAAAAGATTTGTGTCAAATCTTCGAATACTTCCCATATTCTCAAATCCAGAACGCCTGTTTGGTCGCATTCGGGTAAGATGTCTTTTTGATGACAAAATGCTTGCCCTGAATCCAGACAAAGTTTTTCGATAATCAATTTTTGCTTTTGTGTTAGCGATAATCGTTTCAGCTAAACTACCAGCTAAACTTCCCCAACTTGCTCCTGATGATTCTATATCTTCAATGATAGAATCGATAGTGCAACTCATCAGACTATCTTCCTCCCATAACGAAGACAAGTCTTCTGATGGAACCTGTATTTTCCTTTGTGAATCATTGAACTTTCTATTCTCTTCAGGATGTTCATCTTTTTGAGCTGAATCGTTTCGGTTATTGGAATCATGATTATCTACTTCATTAGGTTCGGTATTATTTGAATTAGATTCCTGGGGATCTGATGATTGGCTTTTTGAATTTCCTTTTGAAATGCGCATGGTAGTTCCATCAGCCAATGTTAGGACAAAAAAGTCTTCATCAGTTGATCCGGAACTTTGCCCATCACTTGACGGTTGTCCGCCATTGGAAGGTTGAGAGGAGTTACCTGATTTCGCTTGGTCTTTCATGGAATCGGCATTATCTGATACTGATACTGAATCAGAATCCGATTGACCTTCTGGTGACTGATCTCCTTCTGACTTATCAGTCATGCCGTCTAAATCATCTTCGCTACTTGCTTTTAGATTAGAGGTACTATCCGATGTTTCATTATCTTCAGAAGGTGACGTTATGGTATTATCAAATTCATCGGGAGCTAAACCCTTTCCTTCAATACGCATTGAATACCATTCATAACTCTCGTTGTCTGGTAAACTATAGTCAGAAGGCTTTGGCATATTGATGTCGGAAAAGTCATAGTTGTCAGATAGCACTAAGTTACTACCTAATGCCATCGATTTTCTTTTACATCCGTCAGGTTGTCTTTCGTATGGATGTTTTAAGATTATGCGAATCGCTTCTGCTTTAAGACTATTCTCTAACTGGCTATCTGACAATTTATTTATTAGTTCAGTATTATACTCAATCTTTCCCTTTCCACATCTAAAGGGACATGACATATTTGTATTAGGAACCAACTCATGAGCAAGTATAGTCATGAGTAATGCAGGTTCTGTCAAATACCATTTGTCAATTATCTTTCTAATCCTTATATCCATATTATGCCTTGATGTCGCTTGTATATTTTACAATTTCCCTATATACAGTAAATGCCTCGGCAGCTATGAAATGAGCAGCTTCTTCGTATTTTTTATCATTAAGATAATGTGAGAAACTTGCCAGTACCTCGTTTTTACTATATGCTTTGAGATATTCAATATATTTCTTCAAGTTGTCGGCAATTTTCTTTCGATTCGTAAAGCTATCATGACGACTTTCTATGAATGAAAATATATCTTCATTAAGTATCGTAAATTGGTGCAAAGAGAGGTTTGCCAACAAAGGTACTTTGGAACCAAAATCATTTAGTAAATCCTTGGCTTCAATCGACTTGTTCTGACGTATCTTCTTTATAAAAATATTAGTTGCTTTAACACCTACAATACTTGATATAAGAAGAACATCATTCTGTTCAATGTTTTCTTTCCCTTTTATCACGTCAGAAACTCTTTTCCATGCACGTCTATCTGGGGTTTTATCCAAGGCAGTGTCTTCCCCTTCTTCTTGTGACGGATCTTTATCTAACCATGTTCCATTATCCCTAATAAAAGATATTACTCTTGAATCCACATCTTTTTTCTGAGCCCATAAAATCCATTCTTCAACGGAAGGTTCAAATCTAAAGATATTGAAACGAGACACGAGAGCAGGGTCAAGATCTGTCAGCTGATACTCTTCTCCTTCATTCACAGCAGCAATAATTCTACTTCCTTCAGGAAGATTCTTTCCTGCTAATTTTCGGTTAAGAGCCAAATCCATAATAGTTTGCAGTACCTCTGGACGAGCACGATTCAGCTCATCTAAAAACAGCACTATTGGCTTATTATCTATTGGGAACCAATAAGGAGGCATAAATTCAGTTTTGCCCGTTTTCTCATCCTTATTTGGAAGTCCAATAAGGTCTCCAGGATCAGACATCTGACCTAAGAACAATGCAATAACAGGCATTCCTGCTTTGGAGAAATATTCAGTTAAAATTTCAGACTTACCTATACCATGCCTACCTGCCAACATGATATTTTGATCAGCAGGTATGTTATCCAACATATATTTTAACTGAGTAATATTGATTTTTACGTTCATACTGATTCTATAGTTTATTATTCTGTTTTATCCGACAAACTATCTGATGCCTCATTACAATTTTTCTCATATAGTTCATCAATACACCCTATCCGACTGCAAAAATATAAAATACTTCTGTAACTTCCAAACATTTTCGCACTTTTCTTTGTTTTCGGTGGCAACTTTCTTATTAAATCGCCAGCACAACAACATCTTAACAATATTGTAACACCTGTTTAAATCACCTGTAACATCGTACTCGTACCTTTGCACCCGGAAAAGCAAGGGGAGAAATGTATCTAGCTATGTTGAGATCCCCCCTATATAATAAGGTATATAAACAATAGTAAAATATATGGGTACAATTTATTTATGTATTGTGATCTTCCTGCTCTGTCTGGCAGTGTTCGATCTCTTCGTAGGAGTCAGCAACGATGCTGTCAACTTCCTGCAATCTGCCATCGGAGCTAAGGTGGCTAAGTTTCGCACGGTGCTGATTATCGCATCTTGCGGTGTGGTTCTCGGAGCCATCATGTCATCAGGAATGATGGATATAGCCCGACATGGTATCATGAGTCCAGACCACTTCACCTTCGAAGAAGTGATGACGCTCTTCCTGGCGGTCATGGTGACAGATGTCATCATCCTGGATGTGTTCAATACCTTAGGTATGCCGACATCTACTACCGTCTCTCTGGTATTCGAGTTGCTGGGTGGTGCTTTCATCCTCGCAACATTGAAGATGTATGGCGACGACAGCCTCAACTATGGCGTATTGCTCAATAGCAACAAGGCGTTGGAGGTAATCATGGGTATCTTTTCATCTGTCATCATCGCCTTCGTGTTTGGTGCCTTTGTGATGTGGCTCTCCCGTATCATTTTCACCTTCAACTACCGCAAGCACAGCCGCTACAGCATCGCTATCTTCGGCGGTATCGCCTTTACAGCCCTCTCTTACTTCATCTTTATGAAGGGTTTGGGCAAGAGTCCTTACCTGCCAGCAGAATGGCGCGATTACATCGACCAGAATCTCGGTTTCCTCATCTGCATCACCTTCGTTGTGTCTGCTGTTGTGATGGAATTCCTGCACCTCTGCCGTGTCAACATCTTCAAATTTACGGTGCTGATGGGTACTTTCGCCCTGGCTATGGCTTTCGCTGGTAACGACCTGGTCAACTTCATCGGTGTGCCTCTGGCTGGTCTCTCTTCTTATCAGGACTATATGGCAAATGCCAATGGGGCAGCGCCAGACCAGTTTATGATGACTTCATTGATGGAGAGTGCCAAGACTACTCCAGGCTTCCTGCTTGCTGCCGGTGCCGTGATGATTATCGCCATGGCGACATCCAAGAAAGCACAGAACGTAATCAAAACTTCTGTTGACTTGAGCCGTCAGGATGAGGGCGATGAGATGTTCGGCAGTTCTTCTGCAGCCCGCGTGATTGTACGCAACTGCCAGGCTACAGATTCATGGTTGAAGCAGTTTATGCCAAAGGCGCTGATGAACTGGATTAACAGCCGTTTCGACAAGAATGATGTTGAACTCGAGGAGAGTGCAGCTTTCGACGTGGTTCGTGCAGCCGTTAACCTGGTACTTGCTTCTATGCTAATCACCATCGGTACCAACCTCAAGTTGCCTCTCTCTACCACCTACGTTACCTTCATGGTAGCTATGGGTTCTTCACTTGCTGATAGAGCATGGAGCCGCGAGAGTGCCGTATTCCGTGTAACAGGTGTATTGAGTGTAATCGGTGGTTGGTTCATCACAGCCGGTGTAGCTTTCGCAGCCTGCGCCATTGTTTGTATCATCATGCACTTCGGTGGTGTGGGCATCCAAGCTTGCTTCATGGGCTTGGTTATCTACCTGCTCATCCGCAGCAACATCAAGTATAACAAGAAGGCTAAGGAAGAGGGCAAGAGTAGTACCTTCCAGCTGATGATGCGTTCCCGCGACCCAGAGATTGTATGGGATTTGCTTCGCCGTCAGGTTTCACGCACCCAGTCTTACGTCTGCCACTTCGCCCTGAACGAGTTCAACCAGATTATGGATGGTCTTGCTAACGAGAATACCCGCAACCTTCGTCATGCCAACAAGGATCTGAAGAAGGAACAGGATATGCTGAAGAAGTTCCGCCGTCAGGAGATGCTCGGTTTGAAGAAATCGCCTATCGAGATTGCCATCGAGCGCAACACCTGGTTCCATCTGGGTGCCAACAGCAACCAGCAGTTTATCTACTCTCTGCGCCGTATGCTCGAACCTATCAAGGAACATGTTGACAACAACTTCAATCCGCTTCCTGCTGAATACATCAAGGAGTTTACTCCTGTACGCCAGAAGATCAACGACCTGATGCGCATGAGCTGCGAACTGATTGAAACCGGCAGATATGACAGCTATCGCGAGATTCTTGCCGAGGCAGATGCCTGCAAAGACGAGCTTTCAGTTCTCCGCAAGAAGCATATCGACCGCATCCAGCACATGACTGACAATACGCTGATGCAGATTTCTCTGGTTTATCTCAACGTACTGCAGGAGAGTCAGGAATTCCTGAGTGTGATGAGACATCAGTTAAGAGCTGCAAAGAAGTTTATGGAAAAGTAAAAATTCACTGACATCTTGTCACGAAACTACTTTTTGGTATATCTGTTGCATGATGACAGATGACAGCGGATAACAAGAGTGTTATTTCGCTATCAAAATATAATCTGAAAAGGTTAGTTTCTCATAGGTTAAGATTGTTAGGTTTAGTTTTTAGAAAAAAGTTTTAGGTTTTTAGTTAGATAAGGGCTCCAAGTGCTAGTGATTAGTATTTGGAGCCATTTTTTTGCCCAAATATTTGGCTATTAAGAAGAAATGTTGTAATTTTGCAGCCGATTTCTGAAAAGAATCATCATATTCAATAACCCGAGTGCTTGGTAAACCTCGTAAAAAACAAGAAAATGGACAAGAAAAAAACTCAAGTGAGCGTGCTGTTTATGCTTTTCAGCATCCTCTTCTGCGTTTGCCTGATTGCAGCAAACGTACTCGAAACAAAGCAAATCGCCTTCGGGCCAGTTTCCCTTACCGGTGGACTTATCGTATTCCCTGTAAGCTACATCATCAACGATGTGGTATGTGAAGTATGGGGCTATCAGAAAGCGCGTCTGTTGATCTGGACCGGCTTTGCGATGAACTTCTTCTTCGTGGCACTGGGTGCTATCTGCGATGTAATTCCTGCAGCGCCTTATTGGACCAACGATGCCGGTTTTCATGCTATCTTCGGTCTGGCGCCCCGCATTGCAGCAGCCTCTTTCGTAGCCTTCATCATCGGTTCGTTTGCCAATGCCTATGTGATGAGCGTGATGAAAATCCGCGATGGCGGCAAGCATTTCTCTGCCCGTGCCATCCTCAGTACCATTGCAGGTGAGAGTTGCGACAGTCTTATCTTCTTCCCACTTGCCCTGGGCGGTGTGGTGCCTGCATCAGAATTGCCTTGGCTCATGCTCTGGCAGGTGATACTGAAGACAGCCTACGAGATTGTGGTACTGCCTCTGACCATCCGTGTAGTAAAATACGTGAAGAAGCATGAAGGCGAAGATGCATACGACAATAACATCTCCTACAATGTATTCAAGATCTTCAGCCTCGGCTAAAAGACATCAGTAAATATCAAACATTAAAACATTACCAAGCGTGGATAGAAAAGAAGACGGTCTTCAGGCATTAGGTGCCAAGACTACATATAGAATGGATTATGCGCCAGAAGTGCTTGAGACTTTCGTGAACAAGCATCCTGGCAATGATTACTGGGTACGTTTCAACTGCCCTGAGTTTACATCGCTCTGCCCTATTACGGGTCAGCCAGATTTCGCAGAGATTCGCATCAGCTATATTCCTGACGTAAAGATGGTAGAGAGCAAGAGTCTGAAACTTTATCTCTTCAGTTTCCGCAATCATGGCGACTTCCATGAAGACTGCGTGAACATCATCATGAAGGATCTCATCAAACTGATGGACCCTAAATATATAGAGGTAACAGGCATCTTTACTCCTCGTGGCGGCATCAGCATCTGGCCGTATGCCAACTATGGCAAGCCAGGCACCAAATACGAGAAACTGGCAGAACAGAGATTCGCTACTCACGAATAAGAAACAAGAAACCTCGGAAGATTGGCAGATTGCTTTTCTTCCGAGGTTTTTATTGTTTATAGATGATGAATTTATGGGAACTGAGGATAATCCTCGAAGCGAGGCTTGCGCTTCTCAAGGAACGCCTTGCCACCCTCCTGAGCCTCATCCATCGTATAATAGAGCATCGTGGCATCGCCAGCCAACTCCTGAATACCAGCCTGACCATCCAGTTCGGCATTCAAGCCAGCCTTGATCATACGGAGTGCCAGAGGCGAACGTTCCATCATGATTTCAGCCCACTCTACACAGGTATCTTCCAACTTTTCGAGAGGCACCACCTTGTTCACCATTCCCATCTCTTCAGCCTCCTTGGCAGAATACTGCTTGCAGAGGAACCAAATTTCGCGAGCCTTCTTCTGACCCACCATTCTTGCCAGATAAGAAGAACCAAAACCGGCATCGAAGCTTCCTACCTTAGGACCAGTCTGTCCAAAGATGGCATTCTCTGAAGCGATGGTCAGGTCGCACATCACATGAAGCACATGTCCGCCACCGATGGCATAACCATTCACCATAGCGATGACCGGCTTTGGCAGACGGCGAATCTGCATCTGTACATCGAGCACATTCAGACGAGGTACACCGTCATTACCTACATAACCGCCTCGGCCCTTCACATGCATGTCACCTCCTGCACAGAACGCCTTATCGCCGGCACCCGTCAGAATGACCACACGGATATCCAAACAGTCGCGGCAATAGTTGAATGCCTGCGCCATCTCCCAAGTGGTCAACGGCGTGAAGGCATTACGGTAGCGCTCACGGTTGATGGTAATCTTAGCGATATGATTATACTCCTCGAAGATGATTTCCTTGAAATCAAAACCTTCTATCTTTTTCCATTCTCTCATTTTACTTTTAACTTTATGATTACTATTTATCTTATTCTTTTGACAGAACTATCAGTTATAGTTCCTTACAGGTCCTCTATCAGCACTTCTGGATGGCTTCCAGCATCTCATTATCTACATCCATATCGGTGAAAACCTCCAGGAGCATCGGGCGCTCGCTCTCGGCATGAATCAATTGGCTGATGCCCTGTTCCATCTCTTCCATCGTATGAGCTGCGAGATATTTTACCTCATTCTGACTACAGATTCCTTCAGCCGTTGCATGATGCTTTGCCATTATCATTTCTTCACGAGCCTGACTCTCCTTTAATCCCTGGAACTTGCCAAAGATGGCACCGCCACCATTATTAAGCACGATGATACGGAGCTTGCCGTTCAGATTTCTATTCCAGAGCGCATTCTGGTCATAGAAGAAACTCAGGTCGCCGAGAACGCAGTATACATGCTTATCAGACTTGTTCTTGCACATCGAGAAGCCTACAGCCGTAGAAAGAGAACCTTCTATGCCGTTCACACCACGATTGCAGTAAACATGACGGTCGGCATACTGATTCATCAACCGGATGGCAGAACTGTTGCCCGAAAAGACGCTGCTCATCAGACCAGGAAGGAAAGTATCGAATTTACGGTCATAAATACCATCGTCCTGAGCATCTTTACCGCCTAAGGTGAACGCTTTGAAATCCTGAGGCTCAACCTTCTGAAGCTGGCTGAAGAATTCCTTTACGGTAGCCAGACTGCTGAACTCAGGCTTGAAGTTCTCTTTGCGTTCATAGCTTTTAGCCAACGCATCCATCCACAATTTGCGATAATCCTCCCAGTGGTTGTGCCAGCCAAAATTATCCAACCATGACATGGCATCACTGTTTGGCAAATCCATCACTTTAGTAAGATGCATGAACGTATCTTCGATATCAGCCTCTTGCGAGATTCTTATCTGCTCAACTCCTTTAAGCGAACGCAGATAAGATTTCAGCTTCTTGCTTACAATATGCCCACCAATATAAACCACCAGGTCAGGACGGAATCTTTCATCATCCTTTATTTCATCCAGCAAATTCTCGAAAGCGCCATACAAGGTGGTCTTATTCCAATCTTCTCCCAGTTCTTCCTGAACCTTATATAGATAAGGTGGCATTGCCAGAGATTCCCATAATATAGGCATCCGGTCAATATAAGCCAACAAGTCTACATATTTTTCGGTATTGTCCAACTGGCCTATTACCACCAATGGACGTTTGGCTTTTAACACACATTCAAAAGGGGTCCCATCAAATGTGTCAATATTTGCCCTGCAGTAAGCAACCTCTATCTTGCGCTCTACGGGCAAAGCTTCTTTCGTAAACGAATAGAAAGGCTCAGAGATAGGTACATTGATGTGTACAGGTCCCTTTACCCGCCCCATGCTTTTTAACAGCGCTTCGTTGACCAGCCGGTTGCAATACCAATGCATCTCTTCCTGCTGCTCACCTGCGAACACTTCTGGCAGAGATACCGCTTTTCTTACCATCTGCCCCAAAGCATCAGGCTGAGGAAGCGTCTGACCATCCAGCTGGTTAATCCACTGTGCCGGTCTGTCGGCAGAAATCACTATGAGCGGGATTTGCTGATAATAAGCCTCAGCTACTGCCGGATAAAGATTGAGCAATGCAGAACCCGAAGTCACACACACTACGACAGGCTGATAACCTTCAGCCATAGAAAGTCCAAGAGCTTGGAAGCCGGCGCTGCGTTCGTCGGTTACAGGATAGCAAGTGATGTCTTCACACTCGTTGAGATTATGAACTATGGCTGCATTTCTGCTGCCCGGACACACCACAGCATGGCGAACACCATGCGCTACCAGTAAACTTGTCAAAATATTGACGTTTTCTTTATTGCTATACATTTCACCTTATTTTTTAGGTTATTTTTATGTTTTCAGATTCTTGAAGAACCTTTGTCTTTTAGCATTATAAAATCAGAATGAATCCCTATCATTTTCTCTGCAAGACCTTTACAGAACCGACAGAATGGTCTGCATCTTAGCTTCAGTTTCCTTCCACTCCTTCTCCATCTCGCTTTCCTTCAGCAATCCGCCTCCGGCATAGAGTTCGCAGGAGCCGTCATCCAGGATGTTCATGCAGCGCAGGGAAACATAGAGATGCGTCTTTCCTTTCGGCGAAATCGGTCCCACAAAACCACTATAATATTTGCGCGACTGATGTTCATGCTGCAGGATAAACCGGCGAGCTTCATCCTTCGGTATCCCACAGACGGCAGGCGTAGGATATAAGGCATCGAGCACATCGCCCAAACGCCCCGTATCATGCAGACGGAAAGCGATATCGGTACGGAGATGATAGAGATTGGCAGCCATCGTGGTATAAGGTCCCTTCTTCTGATATTCATCCGAAAAGACCTTGATGCAATCCTCGATATAATCGGTTACATACTGCTGTTCCTCTCTGTTCTTCTCCGACCATTCTATCCCTTCTACCGGATAATCGGCTACGGTCTTGGAAGGTTCAGCCTTTTGGGTGCCTGCCAGCGACATGGTTGCCATCTGATTCTGTTCACCTTTGAGCAGAATTTCAGGTGTAGCCATCAGCCATAAACCCGATTGGGGTGTATAAACCAAGGCTACAAAAAGACGGGGATACATCCGGCAGGTTTTCAGAAACAGAGCCTTTAAAGAGTCTGCATCCTGCACAACTGAAGCATTGGCTGTATTCTGCACATCTGAAGTCTTGCCGGCATCTTGCGCTGCTGAAGTCTGGACTGATTCTAAAGGCTGCCGATTGCTCTGAATACGCAGTTTTCTTGCCAGAACAATCTTGCTGAATTTACCTTCAGAGAGCTGCTGGTGAAAGCATTCAAACTCCCTTGCATAGGCTTCAAAATTACGTCCCGACGTAGAGTCTGCTACGTCACGACGTAAATCCTGCTGCGTCACGACGTAGGAAGTGCCGCATCGCGATGCATTTTCAGCCCCCTCGGCAGAGATCAGTTTGCTTTCATCCGGATGCATCAGCACCACGGGACATTCGCTGGATGGCGCGAAAGGAGCTATCACGAAACCTTCCTTGCCATTCAGTTCTGCCACAGAAGAGAGTACCTCAGGTTCTCCCTCATGCTGAGCCACATAGGTAGCATGGTGCAGATAAGGCAGACGATAATACGCAAAAGCTATCATACCTTAGTTTCTGCCCCCTTTTTCTGATTGTCTTTCTTTGGAGTGAACACATAGTTGGTTACCTGTACGGTACAGATTACCTCACCAGCCGTATTCTTGATATCCACCTGCCAGGTATGCAAGGTTCTGCCCTTGTGCACAATCTTGGCAAAGGCAGTAACTATATCGCCCTCGCTGACCGCCAGAACATGAGTACCGCTCACGTTGATACCCACGGCAATCTGTCCCGGACAGAGCGCCAGGGAACCGATACCCGCCACATTCTCGGCAAGAGCCAGAGAAGCACCTCCACTCAAGAAGCCGAAAGGTTGGCGATTACGCTCATCTACCTTCATCGTTGCCTGAAGCGTATCAGGCTCAGGGGTAGAAATGAAATGCATTCCGAGGGTCTTGGATAATCCATCAGTCTTGCTGATTCTTTTTACTAATTCATCTATGTTCATCTTATGATCTCCTATTTTTCGTATTTTGTTATTGATTCAGAGCTATTCGTTTTCTCTTCGCTCCAAAGTATGTTTCTGATAAACTCAACGCAAAGGTAAGACTTTCTTTAGAGAAAACAAAATTTATCGCACTTTTTATTTGATGAAGGGCAAACTTTACATACCTTTTCCTTTCTTTAATAATAAAAAACATAAAAAACGGCATATAGTTCAGATTTATTTTGTATTTTTGCACCAAAAATAAGAAAATAAAAGATATATCTGAATAGAATATGAACATTTTAGAGCTAAGCGAACAGGAAATCGTTCGCAGACAGAGTCTTCAGACATTGCGCGAGATGGGTATCGACCCATACCCAGCAGCAGAGTTTCCAACCAATGCATTCAGCACAGATATCAAAGCTGAATTCAAGGACGAGGACGAGCCACGCCAGGTAGTTATCGCCGGACGTATGATGGGTCGCCGCGTAATGGGTAAAGCTAGCTTCGCTGAGTTGCAGGACTCAAAGGGAAGAATCCAGGTTTATATCGCCCGCGACGAGATTTGTCCAGACGAGAACAAGGACCTTTATAATACTGTTTTCAAGAAGCTCCTCGATATCGGTGACTTCATCGGTGTAAAGGGTTTCGTATTCCGCACACAGACTGGCGAGATTTCTGTTCACGCCAAGGAACTGTGCCTGCTCTCTAAGAGCTTGAAGCCACTCCCTATCGTGAAGTATAAGGATGGCGTGGCTTACGACAAGTTCGATGATCCAGAGTTGCGTTACCGCCAGCGCTACGTTGACCTCATCGTTAATGATGGCGTAAAGGATACTTTCCTGCAGCGTGCTACCGTACTCCGCACACTCCGCAGCGTACTCGACAACGCAGGTTATACTGAGGTAGAGACTCCTACCCTGCAGAGCATTGCCGGTGGTGCTTCTGCCCGTCCATTCATCACCCACTTCAATGCGCTCGACCAGGATATGTACATGCGTATCGCTACCGAGCTCTACCTGAAGCGCCTCATCGTAGGTGGTTTCGAGGGTGTTTATGAAATCGGCAAGAACTTCCGCAACGAGGGTATGGACCGCAACCACAACCCTGAGTTTACCTGTATGGAGCTTTATGTTCAGTACAAGGACTACAACTGGATGATGGCTTTCACAGAGAAGTTGCTCGAAACGATCTGTATCGCCGTAAACGGCAAGCCAGAGCGCGAGATTGATGGCAACATCATCAGCTTTAAGGCTCCATATCGCCGTCTGCCTATCCTCGATGCCATCAAGGAAAAGACCGGTTTCGACTGCAACGGCAAGACCGAGGAAGAGATCCGCGCATTCTGCAAGGAGAAGGGCATGGACGTAGATGAGACCATGGGTAAGGGTAAGTTGATTGATGAGCTCTTCGGTGAGTTCTGCGAGGGAACCTTCCTCCAGCCAACCTTCATCACCGACTATCCTGTAGAGATGTCTCCATTGACCAAGATGCACCGTTCTAAGCCAGGCTTGACCGAGCGTTTCGAGTTGATGGTAAACGGTAAGGAGCTTGCCAATGCATACTCTGAGCTCAACGACCCAATTGACCAGGAAGAGCGTTTCATCGACCAGATGAAGCTTGCCGACAAGGGTGATGATGAGGCGATGATCATCGATCAGGACTTCCTCCGTGCCCTCCAGTACGGTATGCCTCCAACATCAGGTATCGGTATCGGTATCGACCGCTTGGTCATGTTGATGACAGGCAAGACCTTCATCCAGGAGGTATTGTTCTTCCCACAGATGAAGCCAGAGAAGAAGATGCCACAGAGCACCATCAAGGAATGGGAAGAGATTGGCGTGCCAGAGGATTGGGCATATGTGCTCCGCAAGGCAGGCTTCAACCTCATCTCTGATATCCGTGAAGAAAAAGCACAAGGCTTGCAGCAGAAGATTGGAGAAATCAACAAGAAGTACAAGCTCGGCTACGAGAAGCCTTCTGTTGACGACATCCAGGGCTGGATTAATGCAGCAAATGCTTAATTGATAATGCATAATTAATAATGTATAATTAATAAAGAGCTCCGGCTTTTTATTGGTTATACATTATATCTACAAACAAAGGCGAAAGCCTCATTATACATTATTAATTATTAATTATTAATTATAAATTCATTCGAAGTGTTCAACTGCGGTAAAATAGCGATAATTGGCGGCGGTAGCTGGGCTACGGCAATAGCCAAGATTGTGGTGGGTCATACTCATCATATAGGCTGGTATATGCGTCGCGATGACCGCATCGAGGACTTCAAGCGCATGGGGCACAACCCTGCCTATCTGATGTCGGCACGATTCAATGTAGATGAGATTTTCTTCTCTTCCGACATCAACAAGATAGTGCAGAACTACGATACACTCGTGTTCGTCACCCCGTCGCCTTATCTGAAGAATCATCTCAAGAAGCTCAAGACGCGACTCAGCGACAAGTTCATCATCACAGCTATCAAAGGTATTGTGCCTGATGAAAACCTCGTTTGCTCAGAGTATTTCCATCAGGTTTACGATGTGCCTTACGAGAACCTCGCCTGCATCGGAGGTCCTTCTCATGCCGAGGAGGTGGCACTGGAGCGACTGAGCTATCTCACCGTGGGCTGTAGCGATACCGAAAAGGCGCGTGCCTTCGCCAACGATTGTCTGGCGAGTGAATTCATCAAGACCAAGACTTCGAGCGATGTCATCGGTATCGAATACTCTTCGGTTCTGAAGAACGTATACGCCATCGCAGCAGGTATCTGTGGCGGTCTGAAGTATGGTGACAACTTCCAGGCGGTACTCATGTCAAATGCCGTTCAGGAGATGCACCGCTTCCTGACAGCCGTCCACCCTATCGACCGAAGCATGTACGACTCAGTTTATCTGGGCGACTTGCTCGTAACAGGTTACAGCAATTTTTCCCGCAACCGCACCTTCGGAACCATGATAGGCAAGGGCTACAGCGTGAAGAGTGCGCAGATAGAGATGGAGATGATTGCAGAAGGATATTTCGGCACCAAGTGTATGAAGGAAATCAATCGCCACATGCACGTCAACATGCCGATTCTCGATGCTGTATATAATATATTGTACGAGCGCATCAGTCCGCAAATCGAAATCAAACTCTTGACCGACTCGTTCAGATAGGCACATCCTATCCTTCGGTTTCGGCAGAAGAGTTTGTCTTCAAGTAGTAACATTAACACATTCATTTAGATATTAAAAGAAAAATGAAAAGTATCAGCTTAAACATTACAAAAGCTGCATCATTCCTTGCAGAAGGTGCAGTAAAGGCTTACGAGCCTAAGGTTAAGGCCGCTCAGGAAGCTCTTGAGAACGGCACTTGTGAAGGTAACGATTTCTTGGGATGGTTGCATTTGCCATCTTCTATCACTCCTGAGTTCCTCAATGAGATTCAGGCTGTTGCCAATACTTTGCGCGAAAAGTGTGAGGTGGTTGTTGTAGCAGGTATCGGTGGTAGCTACCTCGGTGCACGCGCCGTTATCGAAGGCCTTGGCAACTCTTTCGCTTGGCTCGTAAACGACAAGAAGAACCCTACTATCCTCTTCGCAGGTAACAATATCGGTGAGGACTACCTCTTCGAGTTGACTTCTTTCTTGAAGGACAAGAAGTTTGGTGTCATCAATATCTCTAAGTCTGGTACCACTACTGAGACTGCTCTCGCTTTCCGTCTTTTGAAGAAGCAATGCGAGGATCAGCGCGGTAAGGAAGAGGCTAAGAATGTTATCGTAGCTGTAACCGACGCCAAGAAGGGTGCTGCACGTACTTGTGCTGACAAGGAGGGTTACAAGAGCTTCATCATCCCTGATAATGTAGGTGGCCGCTTCTCTGTTTTGACCCCTGTAGGTTTGTTGCCTATCGCAGTAGCAGGTTTCGATGTAAAGCAGCTCGTAGCTGGTGCGGCTGACATGGAGAAGGCTTGCGGCAAGGACGTTGCTTTCGAAGAGAACCCTGCAGCTATCTATGCAGCTACACGTCAGGCTCTCTATACTCAGGCTGGCAAGAAGATTGAGATTGTATGCAACTTCCAGCCTAAACTTCACTACTTCGCTGAGTGGTGGAAGCAGCTCTATGGTGAGAGCGAGGGTAAGGACCAGAAGGGTATCTTCCCAGCAGCTTGCGACTTCACTACCGACCTTCACTCTATGGGCCAGTGGATTCAGCAGGGCGAGCGCTCTATCTTCGAGACTGTTATCAGCGTAGAGACTCCTAACGAGAAGTTGCTCTTCCCTCACGATGATGAGAACCTCGACGGTTTGAACTTCCTCGAGGGCAAGCGTGTTGACGAGGTGAACAAGATGGCAGAGCTCGGTACACGTTTGGCTCACGTTGACGGTGGTGTTCCTAACATCCTGGTTAACGTACCAGAGTTGAACGCTTACTACCTCGGTCAGCTGATCTACTTCTTCGAGAAGGCTTGCGGTATCAGCGGTCTCTTGGAAGAGGTGAACCCATTCAACCAGCCTGGTGTTGAGGCATACAAGAAGAATATGTTTGCATTGCTCAACAAGCCAGGTTATGAGGCAGAGAGCAAAGCTATCCAGGAACGCTTGAAGAATGAATAATGTTTAGTGTTTAATGTTTAGTTGAGGCATACGCCATGCAAAGCATTAAACACTAAACATTAAACACAAAACATTAAATAATTGATGAAGGAAATTATTTTTAAATATATGAAAGAACACGGCTTTGGGGAATTCAACCCTAAAGCCGTGCTTTTTGATATGGACGGCGTGCTGTACAACAGTATGCCAAATCATGCTGTGGCATGGCAGGAATCGATGAAACAGTTTGATATCCACATGACAGCAGCCGATGCTTATGCCACCGAAGGAGCCCGAGGCATTGACACCATCCAGATGATGGTGAAGAAGCAGAAGGGCATCGACATCACGCTGGACGAAGCACAGAAGATGTATGATGTGAAAACCGAAATATTCCACTCGATGCCTACTGCCGAAATATTTCCTGGCGTAAAGGAAATCATGCAGAAGATTAAAGATGCCGGCATACAGGTAGGAGTGGTAACAGGAAGCGGACAGCGCCCGCTCATCATGCGACTGCTCAACGACTTCGGCGATTTTCTGGATGAAGCACATATCGTAACCGCCTATGATGTAAAGCGCGGCAAACCAAATCCTGACCCATATCTCATGGGATTGCAGAAGGCAGGAAACCTGAAACCCTGGGAAGGCATCGTGGTAGAGAATGCTCCTTTGGGCGTCCGTGCCGGCGTGGCAGCCAACATTTTTACGGTAGCAATTAACAGCGGTCCGCTACCAGATGAAGAATTATCCAATAAGGGTTGCAATCTACTCTATCACAAGATGACTGAATTCTGTGATGACTTTGAAAACCTGATTGCTAAGGCTTAATCCGGTTCACCCACAGATATTCTGACTTATTCAATAAAAAGACATCATTAAAAACATATAATGACATGAATAGAAAAGTAGCTTTAATTACAGGTATTACAGGCCAGGATGGTTCATACTTGGCTGAATTATTGTTGGAAAAAGGGTATGATGTTCACGGAACTATCCGCCGATCATCTACCGACTACCGCGAAAGAATTGCCCATTTGGAGGGTACACCTAATTTCCATCTTCACTATGCTGACCTCGGTGACTCTATGAGTATCATCCAGGTAATGAACAAGGTGAAACCTACTGAGGTATATAATCTGGCAGCTCAGAGCCACGTACAGGTGAGCTTCGACTCCCCTGAGTTTACAGCAGATGTAGATGCTACCGGTGTGCTCCGTATCCTGGAGGCTATCCGCCAATGCGGTCTGGAGAAGACCTGCCGCATGTATCAGGCTTCAACATCTGAGCTCTACGGTAAGGTAGAAGAGGTTCCTCAGAACGAGAACACTCCATTCCACCCTTATTCTCCATACGCTGTTGCCAAGCAGTATGGTTTCTGGATTGTCAAGGAGTATCGTGAGGCTTATGATATGTTCTGCTGCTCTGGTATCCTCTTCAATCATGAAAGTGAGCGCCGTGGTGAGACTTTCGTTACCCGCAAGATTACTTTGGCTGCAGCCCGCATCAAGCAGGGCAAGCAAGACAAGCTCTATCTCGGCAACCTGGATTCGCTCCGCGACTGGGGTTATGCCAAGGATTATGTAGAGTGTATGTGGCTGATTCTCCAGGCTGAAAAACCAGAGGACTTCGTGATTGCAACAGGTAAGCAGCACTCTGTCCGTGAGTTCGCCCAGCTGGCGTTCCACTATGTAGGAATTGAACTGAAATGGGAAGGCAAGGATGAGAACGAGAAGGGTATCTGCGTTGAGGGTCCTGAGGAACTCATCGGCAAGACACTCGTTGAGGTTTCTCCTGATTTCTACCGTCCTACCGACGTGGTGAACCTCTGGGGTGACCCAACAAAGGCAAAGGCTAAGCTCAACTGGAATCCTAACACCACCTCTTTCGAGGATCTCGTAAAGATCATGGTAGAGAGCGATATGGCGAAGGTTGCTGCCGAGGATGCCGGTCAGAAGGTTCGCTGCAATCTTGCAGAATACTTGGAGAAGGGAATTGTTAAGTAATAGTTTATAGTTAACAGTTGATAGATAGTTTATAGCAATAATCAATGTTATCAAAAGATAGTAAGATTTATATAGCAGGACACCACGGACTCGTGGGTTCTGCTATCTGGAATAACCTCAAGAAGAGAGGTTATAACAACCTGGTAGGTCGTTCTCACAAAGAACTCGACTTGACCGACCAGTATGCAGTAGAGAAGTTCTTTGACGAGGAAAAGCCTGATGCAGTAGTATTGGCTGCTGCCTTCGTGGGCGGTATCATGGCGAATTCATTGTATCGTGCAGACTTCATCATGCAGAACATGAAGATGCAATGCAACGTAATCAGCAACGCTTATTCTCATGGCGTGAAGAAGCTCCTCTTCCTGGGCTCTACCTGCATCTATCCTAAGAATGCACCGCAGCCTATGAGCGAAGATGTGCTCCTTACTTCTCCGCTGGAATATACCAACGAGGAATATGCCATCGCCAAGATTGCCGGACTGAAGATGTGCGAGAGCTACAACCTTCAGTATGGTACCAACTATATCGCTGTGATGCCAACCAACCTCTATGGCCCTAACGATAACTTCCATCTGGAGAACAGCCACGTAATGCCTGCGATGATGCGCAAGATTTATCTTGCCAAACTCATCCACGATGGCGACTGGCACAGCATCGAGGTGGATATGAACAAGCGCCCTATCAACCCTACTGATAAGCTCCGCGAAATCATCGGCGAGGGTAACGTAGACGGCAGCAACTCTCACGAGCGCATTCTGAAGGCGCTGGAGTTCTATGGCATCTACGACAACAAGGTAGTGCTTTGGGGAACAGGCAAACCATTGCGTGAATTCCTCTGGAGCGAGGATATGGCAGATGCCAGCGTTCACGTGCTCCTGAATGTAGATTTCAAGGACATCATCGGTATCGAGAAGTACAGTTCAGTATTCTATGGTGCCAAGGTAGATGGTGCTGTGGATAGAAACAACTCTGAGGGCCGTGGTGGCGCTATCCCTTCTCTCGGTGAGATTCGCAACTGCCACATCAACGTGGGTACCGGCAAGGAGCTCACCATCCGTGAACTTTCTGAGCTTGTAGTAAAGGCAGTAGGTTTCGAAGGCGAGGTAGAGTTTGACGCCAGCAAGCCAGATGGAACCATGCGCAAGCTCATCTCTGTAGATAAGCTCCACAGCCTCGGCTGGACGCATAAGGTAGAGATTGAGGATGGTGTGAAGAAACTCTTCGACTGGTATCAGGAAAGTCTGAAAGACTAATAAAGAATATCGATTATGGATACAGAACAACTTTCTATGACCAAGAAAACCCTTGTGGGAGTACAGTTCCTGTTTGTGGCTTTCGGTGCAACGGTTCTGGTGCCTCTTCTGATAGGCATCGATCCGGCAACGGCTCTCTTCACCGCTGGTGTAGGAACCTTTCTTTTTCACTTCATCACCAAGGGTAAGGTGCCTATTTTCCTGGGCAGTTCCTTTGCCTTTATCGCCCCTATCATCGCTGCAACCAAGCAATGGGGACTGCCGGGAACAATCGCCGGACTAACCAGCGTTTCTCTGGTGTATTTCGTCATGAGCGCCCTAGTGAAATGGCAGGGCAAGAAACTGCTGGACAGGATTTTTCCTCCGGTAGTCATCGGTCCCGCCATCATCCTCATCGGTCTCTCCCTTTCGGGCAGCGCTGTGGATATGGCAAAGACCAACTGGATTCTCGCCTTTACATCGCTCATCACCGCTATTCTGGTGCTTACCTTCTGCAAGGGCTTGATGAAGCTGGTTCCTATCATTTCGGGGGTTATCGTGGGCTATGTCATCGCCATCTGCATGGGCGAGGTAGATTTCTCGGGCGTGGCAGCGGCATCATGGTTCTCCTGTCCTGTATCCTTCGATACCATCACCCATTTCTCCTGGGCTCCATTCCTCTATATGTTGCCTGTGGCGATAGCTCCGGTGCTGGAGCATATCGGCGATGTATATGTGGTGAGTGCCGTAGCCAAGAAGGATTTCGTGGCAGATCCGGGATTGCATCGCACGATGTTGGGCGATGGACTGGCATGTCTCTGTTCAGCCTTTCTGGGCGGACCTCCTGAGACCACTTATTCAGAGGTAACAGGTGCGATGTCTATCACCAAGGTATCGAGTCCTGCCGTGATTCGCATATCCGCAGCCACCGCTATCTGTTTCTCCATCGTGGGCAAGTTGAGTGCTTTGTTGCAGAGCATTCCTCAGGCGGTTTTAGGTGGCATCATGCTGCTGCTTTTCGGAACCATCGCAAGTGTGGGCATTCAGAATCTGATGCAGAACAAGGTAGACATGAATGAAACCCGCAATGTTATCATCACCTCTGTGATGCTGACGATGGGCTTGGGTGGCGCCGTTCTCTCATCCGGTTCCTTCGCCATTTCCGGCATCGGTCTTTCCGCCGTCATCGGCGTAGTTCTCAACCTCGTTCTTCCTAAGACGAAGAAGAAAGAGGCATAAATAAGGAAAAAGCTTTGAAAACGAGATTGTTTTCAAAGCTTTTTCTTTTTTTCTTGCATCATTCGGAGTAAGCGGATGAATTAGAACAAAAAAAGAGGTAAAACAAGGAATTTACCCTACTAAAACTGTTCTTTCAACTAAGAAAAGAAACATTTATACTTAGATAAAATCTCCGTTCATAGACTTTGAATGTCCGTTCAAAGACGTTGAACCGCCGTTCAAAGACGCTGAACCGCCGTTCAACGTCTATGAACGGAGATTTCAATAGGGTTAAAGAACATTTTATCCTATATTCAACCAAGACTTTTCCCGAGATTAACACATTATTAATACAAGAAGAAAGAAGGTAAGAGAGATGAAGAAAAGACGTTGTTTCTATCTCGAACTAAACCGATTGTACAAGAAAAGCGTGCAAGCTACATCATGTCGCCTGCACGCATCCTCTTTTATTTAATCGCGCTATGATATTATAATCGCTTTTTACAATCTCGCTCCGAATCTTGCGCTTGGCAATGGAGCGGTAAAGTAATAGTTCTGGTCGTTATTCTTATCCAGGAAATTCACCTGCTTCATGCCGAAGAATGGCAGACCTTGTGGGAAGAGGCGGGCAAAATCGGTTACACCTCCTGAGAGAGCAGGACTACCTGCCTGATAATCGAAATTCCAACTCTTGTCGAATGCCAATGGAGCACCCTGGGCTACATTATCTATCTCGCAATTGATGTTCATCTTCTCGCTCTGCTTGAAACTCTTGAAGAGAGGGGTGAGCTGACCAGCCACGCTGCTCTTGATATCGGTATCAAACCAGATGCCGAGCTCTGCATCCTTCGCCATCTGCGCTACGCCTATTTCTGTAGATGCAAAGTAGTAGTTTGGTGTAAGACGACTGTGCTCCATATCAGCACCATCCTTCTTTGGCTGCTTCAGTCCGAAACGGGAATCGTAGATGAGATTGTTCACGAAGACTGGCTTCGCTGCCTTCTCTACCCAGACAGAACCACCCTTTTTGTTTTTGGAACGGCGCCAGCCGCAGTTGACGATGGTATTGTTATAGATGGTCATCTCAGAGAGAGGGATTACCTCGCTATTTCCGGCATTAGAAAGCTTGAAGGCGTTGGTGCAGGCGTTGTAGATGATGTTGTTGGCTACATCGAGCTTGCAACCTGCCTTTACGTTGATGGCCTCGCCACCATCGGCTGCATTTCCGCTATCGGCAAAGATATTGTTGATAATCACGCCGTTACCACCTGTAAAGTAAGTCTGGTCGTTGTAGTTGTCATGGAAGAAACTGTTTGCCATCACAAACTTGCCGTTTACATTACAGAAGTGAAAGGCTGGCACACCGCCATCGATGGTGGTCTTGAAAAGCTTGTTCTGGAAAGAAGCTGAACTCTCGGTAGGAGTAGCACCGGCATAGGCCACATCCACGTGGTTGAGCACCACCTCCTCAGAATTATATCCGCAGATGATGCCGCCCCAATCGGCTGGTTTCTTGGTATCAGAAGTGATGGTAACTGGCTTCTCGGCGGTTCCCAGACAATAGAGATTGCCCAATACCACGATTTCTACCGGTACCTGAACCTCTGATTTGCAGGTAACAGTTACGCCCGGCTCGATGTAGAGCGATGTTCCTACAGGAATCTCCACGCTCTCGCTGAGGGTAGTATCCTTGCTCCAAACCAGAGAGCCTTTAGGATATTCTGCCACCTTCGTTGTGATGACATCCTTAGAACCCTGGTTCTCATTGCCATCACTTCCATTACCGCCATTATTCACGTAATCGTATGGATTGATATTATCGTTCTCGCAAGATGTGGAGAACATTGCAGCTGCTGCCATCAACAGCAAAGCAGCAAAAGTATTTATCTTTTTCATTTCTTCTTTTTTTACCGTTTTACTTTTTTACCTTTTTACCTTTAAAAGCCTTTTTACCTTTTAAAGCTTGTATCTTACTCCCAGCAGGAAGGTTCTGCCATACTGATAAGTGCCCACGATGGTCTTATCGCTCTTCTGGCCCTCATACTCCAGGTTGCTCTTGTTCACGGTCTTCAAGTATCTCTCGCGCTTGGCATCGAGCAGATTGTTTGCCTTGAAGAAGATGGAGATGCCGTTCTTGAATTGCTTCTCGGCACTCAGGTCGAGACCGAACATCGCCTTGTCCCACTGGTCGGCATCCTTGAAGGGAGAAACCAGGGCGAGCTTGGTGCCCGTGAAGGAAGAGGCCAGCTGCGCATTCCAACCATGCTCCGTATCCTTATATAATAAGGAGATGTTGGCGGTATGAGGAGCCTGGTTAACCAGCGGACGGGTCTGGGTTACACCCGTCTTATACTCGGCACTACTCTCCTGGTACTCACGCTTCGAAGTGGTGATTTCAGAATGGGTGTAAGTATAATTCGCCTTTACTCCGAAGTGGCGGATGTACTTGATTACGTCGATTTCGAAGCCCATGTTCTTGGCATTACCCAGGTTATCAGGCATGTAGTAGGCATCGGTTCCGGCACCAATCTTGCCATCCGATGTTACGAACACCTGCTCTATAGGGTCTTTCAGATACTTATAGAATACGCCGGCAAGAATCTGTTCGGTCTTGCTTGGGAACCACTCCCAGCGCAGGTCGATGTTGTCGATGCGGGCACGCTTCAGGTTTGGATTACCTTTTTCCTGATACTCCTCGCCCTGAATCTGATAAGGCACTATCTCGTAGAAGCCCGGACGGTTGATGGAGCGATAGTAAGAGAGACGCACGTTCATCTTCTTGGTTGGCGTCCACTTGACGGATGCCGATGGCAGATAATCCCAGTAGCTCTGCTCGCCCACCTGTCCCATGTTGCGGAAATGCTGGAGCATGGTGTAAATCTGGTTGGTGTGCTCGGCACGGAAACCGGCATTCAGTTCGCCCACCTCGCTCTTCAGGGTTACCATGGCATAGGCTCCGCCGATGTACTCCTTGGAATCGTAGTTGAGCTGCGAAGCCTGAGAATAAGGAGTCTTGCAAACCCAATCGATGTGAGCAAACTGGTCTATTCCGTTGCCATCCAATCGCTGCGAGATGTCGGCAGGATTGAAGATGTAAGAATAATATCTGTTGCTGCGCTCCTTTCTGCGATACTGTGCGCCCGCCTTCCAGAGAGCCTCCACAGAGTTGGCGAAATGGGTATCGTAAGAGAGGTTGATGTAACCCGCCCAGTCGGTATCCTTGTTGTGCTGGAATCGGCGTTCGGCACTCTTAGGCAGGGTCTTGGTGATGTTCTTGTCGCCTTCCCAGATGGAACCCGAAACGGCATCGCCGCCATTCTCGGCTTTTCTGCTCACGGTATTCGTCAGGGTAACGTAAGTTCTGTCCGGATCTTCCTCCTTAGCCTGCGAGAACACGCCCGACCAATCTACGGTAAAATCCTTGGTAAGATGATGCGTACCCTTCAGGTTAGTGGCGAAGATGCTCTGGGTGGTTGAGAGAGAGCGCACCTCATCGTCCTGGGTATAGCTGTCGGCTCCGATGTATTCGGTATTGACGCTATTGTTGTATCTGATGCCCTTGGAATTGGTGCGCACATACATGTTGTACCATTCCAGTTTATGGCCAGGCAGGGTTAAATCTATCTTGGCATGAGCACCCGTGGTAAGGTCGTGGATGCTGTAGTAGCGATGCTGCAGATTGGAAATGTACATGGCCTGCTCGCCCGAAGCCATCTTTACGGAATTGTAGGTGCGCTCGGTGCCACGGAAAACATTCTGCACGCTTCCGGCAAGCATCACGCCCAGGCGGTCGTTCCAGAAGCGGTTGCCGATGCTCAAGCCTCCTATAAAATTAGGAGATGGCATGGAATGACTCTTCAACTGAACAGGACCGTTCTTGAAATCGCTCATCTGCGCCTTGTAGTCTTTTCCGAAAGCCTCGTAAGGAGATTTCTTTGTATAATCAGAGCGGTTGCTGGTAAGATAATCTCTGCCATCCTTCCAGAAATAATCACTTGCTCCGATGGCAGCATTCGCCTGAATCTGGAAGCGGGATGGGGCATCCTTCATCACCATATCAACCACGCCACCGGCAGCATCGCCTTCCATATCAGCAGTAAGAGACTTGGAAACCACAAGGCGATCCATCAAATCAGAAGGGAAGATATTCAATGGGATGTAACGGTTTTTATCATCCGGACTAGGAATCTTCACGCCGTTCACCAGGGTGTAGTTATAGCGCTTGTCCATGCCTCGGAGGATGGCGTAGGAAGCCTCGCCCGAAGCATCACGCTCCATGGTTACACCCGATACACGCTGCAGAACGCTCGCCACGTTGACGTCAGGCGAAAGTTGGATGCTCTGCTGGCTCATCACGTTGAGCACGTTGCCGGCATTCTTCACGGTTTCTATGGCGCTGCGGTCGCTACGGTATTCACGATGACCGGTAACCACCACTTCGCCCAACTGCTTCAAGTCTTCATCCATCGGAATATCCACCTTGTCTTTCTTAGCCACATCCACCACCATCTCCCTGGTCTTGTAAGACATGTAGGAAACGATGATGGTCACCTTGCCTTTATCAGGCAATTCATGCAGGGTGAAAGTACCATCGAGTCCGGTGGTGGTACTCACGTTGGGCAGCTCCTTTACTCGGATTACGGTTCCGATGAGGGGTTCGCCCGTTTTGTTATCCTTGACTATACCATCCAGCGTATGTGCCTGGATAGCGGTAGTCGCTGCGGCAAGAAGCGCCGCACTCAGTAAAAATCTTTTCATCTATATCGCTATTGAATTCTTCATTCGTTTCTTTTCGCAAAAAAGCTTCTTTTACCTTTAATATAAAAGCTTGGAGACCAGCGATGGAATCGCTGGAAACGGGGGTGCAAAGGGGTTAAAGCTCTTTTTACTTTTTTACCTTTTTACTTTTTTACCTTTAAAACCGTGTGGATGATTTTTCCATCCTTGTCAATCATCGACATTCTCAGCTGCTTCTTATCTGCTGTAAATACAGAGAAACCATCGGCTGGACTGCAGAACACAGTGCCATCGATAGGCTTCACAGGGCGAGCCAGAGATGAAGAGGAATTGACTACGTAGTCGATGTTGTCGCCCTTCTTCTGGATGTGCTGGAAGTTGTGGATATGGCCACAGGCATAAATCGCCACATTATTATATTTATGGAGGATAGGAAGAAGGCGCTTCTGCATGTCGAGTCGCTCACTCTCCTTCTTCTCGGTGTAGGCGTAGATAGGATGATGACCTACCACGATGACCCAGTCTTCCTTGGCATTCTTCAGGGTTTCGTCGAGCCAGGAGAGCTGAGCCTCTGCATCCTGCTTGCAGGCATCAGGATATTTTTCAGACGCCTTGCGATAAGAATCGATAAGAGGTGTGGTGTCGAGGAAGATGACACGGATGGTAGTTCCCTTGTGGTCGAACACCTTGGTGTAATATTTGGCTGGCATCATCCAGCGTCGGCTCACCTTACCATAGTCCATAAAAGCCTGAGTATTACCACGATACTCATGGTTTCCACAAACCGGGAACCAGTCGAGCATCAGGTCTGGATGAGAATAAACATATTCGTAATTGGTAAGCCACAGAGGGTCCTGGGGGGAAGCCACGCCATTGAAATGGTGGATGTCGCCCACGGCAAGTACGCATTCAGGATCTACCGTACCCGCCATCTCGCCCATCAGTTCGGCGATAGGCTTCTGGTCGTAGTAGCCGTTGCGACCCATATCATTGGTCATGTAGAGGGTGATTTCACCCTTCAGTTTCTGCCATTCGGCAGCATTCGCCTTCCAGTTAGGATTCTGCGGAATAGCGGTTGCTGCACTCTGAGAGCAGGTTGTTAATGCTGCGTTTTGAGCCTGTGCAGTCAAGCCTCCGCCCAACAATAAAGCCGAAGCCAAAACTACTGTAACTACTCTACCTTTCATCATAGCAAAGCCATTCATGCTGCTATGCTTACCCGATACTTTCTTTTCCATTTTTCTTTATCTAACTATAATACCTTTCTATAATACCTTTATTAAAGATTTCCCCTTTCGGGGTAATTCCTGTTAAATTTCGGGTGCAAAGGTAGGGGTATTATGTGTCAATGAGGTTACAAGGATTTTAATTAGCAGATAAAAGATACTACAATTTTATTACGGGAGTTTCCCCCGATGCTTTTAGGGAAAATCATACGCTGGTTTATGGTTTTCCCCTTGTTGTTTTCAGCTATTCTCCCTATCTTTGCACTACGTTAGAAGAAAGGCTGCACTCGACAATTTGAAAGCAAGCTTTCATTGTGCTCGTTTGCACTTTCTTTGCACCAGAAATAAATAAATGCAGTAATAACCCTTTAAAGAGAAGATAGTTATGAAAAGAATGATTATGACATTGGTAGCAGTATGGATGATGATTACATCTATGAATGCTCAGAGACTGACAAATATTCAGGCAGAAGCCCGTTTTATCACAGATAAGATGGTGGTGGAACTGGGATTGAGCAGCGCCCAGCGCAACAGCATCCTGAACATCAATCTCAATTATCTCAATGGCATCCGCAGCTATCGCGACATCGATGCCTACGGCTGGCATTACCGCAACAAGCAGCTCAAGCGCATGATGACCGCCAGACAATGGAAGAAATTTAAGAACTCATACTATTTCTATCGCCCTATCGGCTGGCAGAATCATGTGTATGTTCACCATATTTACACCAAGTATCCAAAACATAACTGGGGACACGACAAGCGCCGCCCTCGCCCTGAGTGCAGCTACGGAAGACCGGGATGCCCAGGCGGAACCCATGTAACTTATGGACCAGGAAAGCCGTGCAAGCATCACAAGCACGATAAGAAGTGGAAGCACGACAAGAAGAAGTGGAAGCACGATAGAGATTGGGATGATGACTAAGATTAAGACAAACATTCGATGATAAAACAGAAGAAATCCAAGCTAGAGATGATTCTCCGGCTTGGATTTCTCGTTAAATAAAAACTAACTATGCCGTCTAACTAATAACTAATCATTAATTACTAACAAGATGTCTTCCACAATCTGCTCATCGAGCAGGCGATTATCCGAAAGCAACTTCTTCACATCGTATCTGTCATAGAGTCCCTTCCTGATGCCGCCCACCATCACCTTCATATCTGAAGTGCCATAGTAAGAGGCGATACGCTCGCCGAATCCGCCATCCTTCGATCCATCCTCCAGGGTTACCACCAGCTGATGGTTTGCCTTCAGGCTATCCAGCACTTCGGCATCCACCTCGTTCAGATAACGGGGATTAATGAGCGTAGCATCGATGCCCTTATCAGCCAACAGGCGGACTACATTCTCGCCCTTCTGATAGAACGAACCGGCGGCGATGACTGCCACCTTCTCGCCCTGGTGCATCACCTTGTACTTTGCCTCGTAACCATATTCAGCATCAACGGCTTCTGACGTATGAACCACGCCATTGCTAGGCACGCGGATGGCGATAGGTTTCTTATCCTGCAGAATGCTCCAGCGGAGCATGGCGAAATACTCCTCACAGGTGGTTGGAGCCAGATAGATGAGCCCCGGAATGCTACAGAGCATCGGAATATCGAAAAGGCAGATGTGGGTGATGTCGTTCATAGAGTTCACTCCGCCTCCTACCACGTTGATTACGGCAGGGTTGGAATTGATGCAGAGGTCTTGCGCTATCTGGTCGTAGGTACGCTGGATGAAGGTGCTGTAAACGGTCCAGACAGGATGCAATCCACCCTTCGCCATTCCCGAAATCATGGCCACTGCCTGCTCTTCGGCGATTCCCATATCGATGTGCTGCTTGCCAGCCAGTTGGCGCTTATCGGCAGTAAAGCCACCTGCGGTAGGAGTACCGGCGGTTACGGCGATGAGGGTCTTATCCTGCTTCATCTCGCTGAGCATCCAGTCAGAGAATAATGTGCCGTAATCCTCTATTGGAGCAACCTCCGGGAGGGTTCCATCGGCATTCTTTCTTGGTCGGCTGCCGTCTTCCAGATTGAAAGGCATTCCCCAATGCCAAGCCTCCTTATTGGCTACGGCTGGCGCAAATCCATGACCTTTCTCTGTGTGAATGTGAACCACGGTAGGCTTATCCGTATCCTTCACGCTCTCGAAAACCTGGATGAGTTTTTCGATGTCGTTACCCTCTTCCAGATACTTGTATTCAAAGCCCCACGCCTTGAACCAGTTGTGCTCGCAGGTGCCGTTACTCTGGCGCAAGGCACGCAGGTTATTATAGATTCCGCCATGATTTTCGGCGATAGACATTTCGTTGTCGTTCACCACGATGATGATGCCCGTTCCGAGTTCCGAAGCCTCATTCAGACCCTCGAAAGCCTCGCCGCCCGAAAGGGAGCCGTCGCCGATAACGGCGATGATGTTCTCATCGGTACCCTTGATGTCTCGCGCCTTCTGCAAACCGGTGGCAAGACTCACGGAAGTAGAAGTATGCCCCACCTCAAAGTTATCATACTCAGGACATTCGGCAGGAGAAGAATAGCCCGAAATGGCATTCATGTCATCCATATCGCCGAGGAATCCCGCAGCTCGTCCGGTGAGCACCTTATGCGGATAGCATTGGTGGCTTACGTCAAACACGAGCTTATCCTTTGGCGCATTAAAAACGTAGTGAAGCGCCACGGTAGCCTCCACGAATCCCAGGTTTGGCCCCACATGACCGCCATGTTTGCTTACACGGTTCAGCACAGCCTGTCTGGTTTCATCAGCCACCACCTGCAACTCCTTCCAATCCAGCTTCTTCAAGTCGGCTGGCAACTTTATTTTCTCAATATACATTTTCTTATAGTTTTAATTATGATTTCTGGGTGCAAAGATACGAAGAATCTTGAAAACACGCATTACCCAAACTACAGAAAAAATGAATAATTCTCCCTATTCCTTCACATCCAGCATTTCCGGATGCTCCATCCGCTCCTTTTTCTTGAGTTTCTTCACCACTTCGGAATAACTGTGGCGAATCAGGGCCTGGATGAAATCATCTTCCAGCGTACCATAAAGGTTTACCTGATTCCAGTATTTCTTATTCCAATGCCATGCGCCTTCTATTTCGGGATGCACTTCCCGGAGTTCGAGGGCGTAATCGGCATTACATTTCATCGTAACCCACTCGGGGCGCTCCAGGTCAACACAGGCAAAGATTTTGCCCAAGATGCGAAACACCAAGGTCCGCTCATCAAAAGGAAAAGCCTCGGTTACGAGGGGAAGCGAGAGGCAATACGCTCTAACAGATTCTATATTCATCATTTCTTCTGATTATTTCTGATTAAAATGTTTCTATGTTTTAGGGGACAAAGAAATTGCAAACGAGCGCAATGAAAGCTTGCTTTCAAATTGCCGAGTGCAGCATTTTTTCTGCAAAGATAATAAATTCTGATGAAACGGCAAGCCTTATTCCATAAAAAAAAAAGAAAAACTTTAAAATAACTCCCTTATGGGATACCTGAAAGCAAACTTTTTGTAACTTTTTCAAGAAAATATTTGGTAGTTACATAATTTTATTGTAGATTTGCAGCAGACTTTTTAAAGAAGGAGTGCTTATGCAGAAGAAAAAGGATAAAAACCTGATGAAAACGGATGTAAAACCGATGAAACAAGGACTGCTGTCCCGGATTTTCCATCTCTATTACGATGGTTTTAGGACGATGACCCTGGGCAAGACGTTGTGGGCTGTCATCCTCATCAAGCTTGCCATCATCTTCCTGGTACTCAAGCTCTTTTTCTTCCCAGATTTTATCAATACGAATGCCAAGAACGGAGACAAGGCTGGCTTCGTTTCCAAGGAAATTCTGAGCAGATAAGACTCAGAATCCCCGCAACCTTCACATCGAAAGAAATACAAAAACATTATATAATAACAATTTTAAAACCATTCAACTATGATGACAAATCTATTGTTAGACATTACATCAGCCACCATCGACTGGTCGAGGGCGCAATTCGCACTCACGGCCATCTACCATTGGCTGTTCGTGCCGCTCACCCTGGGACTGGCAGTAATCATGGGCATCGCCGAAACATGCTACTACCGCACCAACAAGCCGTTCTGGAAGCACGTAACCCGTTTCTGGCAAAAACTCTTTGGCGTCAACTTCGCCATGGGCGTTGCCACAGGCATCATCCTGGAATTTGAATTCGGCACCAACTGGAGCAACTACTCCTGGTTCGTGGGCGACGTATTCGGCGCTCCCCTAGCCATCGAAGGCATCCTGGCATTCTTCATGGAGAGCACCTTCGTGGCCGTGATGTTCTTCGGCTGGGATAAGGTGAGCCGGGGCTTCCACCTTGCCTCTACCTGGCTCACGGGACTTGGCGCCACCATTTCAGCCTGGTGGATTCTCGTAGCCAACGCCTGGATGCAATATCCAGTAGGGCAGGAATTTAATCCCGACACCATGCGCTTCGAGATGACTTCGTTTATGGATGTGGCACTCTCGCCATTCGCCATCAACAAGTTCACCCATACCGTTACTTCCTCCTGGATCATCGGCGCCACCTTCGTGGTAGCCGTAAGTTGCTGGTATCTCCTGAAAAAGAGAGAAACCCAACTGGCGAAGGCGAGCATCAAGATGGGTGCCGGAGTAGGACTCATCGCTACCCTGCTGGCTGCGATGACCGGCGACAATTCCGCCTATCGGGTGGCACAGGTGCAGCCGATGAAACTGGCTGCGATGGAAGCATTATATAATGGTGGAAACGGCGAAAGCCTCACGGCGATAGCAGCCGTTCACCCCTTCCAGCAGCCCGATTATGAGAACGAGCAAGAGCCAGCCATGCGCATCGCCATCCCTAACATGCTCTCGTTCTTAGCCACCCGCACAGCCGATGGCTACGTGCCAGGCGTAAACGATATTATCAAGGGTTACACCCATGAAGATGGCACCCGGGAACCATCCGTGCAGGAAAAGATAGCCCGGGGCAAGAAGGCGATTATTGCCCTGAAAACCTATCGCGAAACGAAGGCGAAAGACCAGCTCCCTATCTTAAAGGAGAACATGAAATACTTCGGATATGGTTACATCAAGGACGCCAAGGAACTGGTACCGAGCATCCCGATCTGCTTCTACGCCTTCCGCCTGATGGTGGGAGTAGGCTGCCTGCTCATCCTCTTCTTCGCCCTCAGCCTATTCCTGGTCTATAAGAAGGAAATCGCCCAATACCGCTGGTTCCTCATTTCCGCCATCATCATGATTCCGCTGGCTTACATCGCCTCAGAATCGGGCTGGATAGTAGCAGAAATCGGTCGCCAGCCTTGGACCATCCAAGACCTGCTGCCAGTAAGTGCCGCCATCTCCGACGTCGAGGCAGGCAGCGTGGCCACCACCTTCTTCATCTTCCTGGCACTCTTCACCACCATGCTTGCCGTGGAAATCAGCATCCTGGTGAAGCAGATTAAGAAAGGACCGAAATATGATTAATCTCTCTGATAATCAATGTTTTTTCAGAAAGATTTCGAAAAGAATCATAGGATAGTTTTTCAGTAAACAACAAAACCCGAAAGTATTATGACATACGAATTTTTGCAATCATACTGGTGGTTCCTCGTATCATTATTAGGAGCCCTGCTGGTGTTTCTCATGTTTGTACAGGGAGCCAACACCTTGATTTTCTGTTTGGGAAAAACGGAAGAAGAGCGTCGTCTCATCATCAACTCTACGGGACGAAAATGGGAGTTCACCTTCACCACGCTCGTCACCTTCGGTGGAGCCTTCTTCGCCTCGTTCCCGCTGTTCTACAGCACCAGTTTCGGCGGAGCCTACTGGCTGTGGATGATTATCCTTTTCTCGTTTGTGATTCAAGCCGTGAGCTATGAATTCCAGAACAAGATAGGTAATTTTCTTGGACCGAAGACCTTTCAAATTTGCCTCATCATCAACGGCATCATGGGTCCGCTGCTTCTTGGCGGAGCCGTAGCCACCTTCTTCAACGGCAGCAATTTTCTGATAGACAAGGGCAATATTACCAACAGTCTGCAACCCGTCATCAGCCGCTGGGCAAACGCCAGTCATGGTCTTGATGCCCTGCTCGACCCATGGAATGTGGTGCTGGGACTTGCCGTACTGATGCTAGCCCGCATTCTGGGCATGCTCTACATCAAGAACAACATCGAGCACCAGCAGATTCAGGAGCGCTGCACCCGCCAGTTGCCATGGAATGCCCTGCTCTTCCTATTGTTCTTCCTGCCATTCCTCATCAGATTGCTGGTAAAGGATGGATTCAGCACTTCCTCTTCCGACATTACGATAGAGAGCATGAAGTATCTTCACAATCTTCTGGAGATGCCAATCTTGCTTGTAATATTATTAATAGGTGTAGTACTCGTTCTTTTCGGCATTTTCAAGTCATCGAGGAGCGTGCAGTATAGAAAGGGAATCTGGTTTACGGGCATCGGAACCGTGCTTACCGTGCTGGTTCTGCTGCTGATAGCCGGCTGGAACAATACCGCCTACTATCCATCCAACATCGACCTTCAGAGTTCGCTCACTCTCGCCAACAGTTGCAGCAGCGAGTTCACGCTCCGCACCATGGCGATAGTCTCCCTCCTCATCCCGTTCGTGCTCGCCTACATCGTCTTCGCCTGGCGCGCCATGGACCGCAAGCGCATTACGCAGGAAGAGATAGAGCAGGGAGAAGCGTATTAAAAAAGGCAGGGAAAGCCTATTGAAAAGGCAGGAAAAGCCTATTAAATATGCTCCACACGCCCTGAAAGGGCAGAAGCTCCTAGCCCAGGGCATCGCCCTGGGTAAACATGCAAGCAACAACGTCGCCCTGTAAGGGCAAAAGCTTTATCATCGCCGCATTTTAAAGCTTTTGCCCTTACAGGGCGCATTGCTGAAATCTTGCTAAAACCCAGGGTGTTGCCCTGGGCTAGGAGCTTCTGCCCTTTCAGGGCGTGTGGAGAAGACGTCCCATCAAACAAAAATCTGTAACCAATCTTTTGCCCATCCAAATAAAAGCAGTATCTTTGCAGACATGAAACAGGAAATCATAGATAAAATCAATCGATTGGCAAGCCAGGATGAGCCTTTTCTCTTTGTTATCAACTATCAGGGAGACAAGGCTTTCATCCGCCAGCTATCAGATATAAATCCCGAAGAATGCCTCTTCGATTTTGAAGGAAGAGGAAACCTTTCTCATGCTTGGAAAGAGACTTTGAAGGAAGAGACTTCGGAGACCACTTGGCAGATAGAGCCCCCACTTTACGAGGATTATGAGCGAAGCTTCAACATCGTGAAGAACAACATCATGGCGGGCAACAGCTATCTCACGAATCTCACCTGCAAGGTTCCCGTAAGCTGCAATCTTTCATTAGAAGAAATTTTCCATCGTGCAAAAGGGAAGTATAAATTACTGCTCAGAAGAAAGAGAACTCAAGCAGAAGATAAAGCTCATCTGAAAGAAGAAGCACAGAATAAAGCTCATCTGAAAGAAGAGAACATAGAAGAGAATCTCACCCCCTTCGTCTGCTTTTCGCCCGAAACCTTCGTCAAAATCAAGGGCGGAAGAATCTACTCCTATCCCATGAAGGGAACCCTGGATGCATCCCTCCCCAATGCCGAAAAGCTGCTGATGGAAGACCGGAAAGAGGCGGCAGAACACGCCACCATCGTAGATCTGATAAGAAACGACCTGAGCCGGGTGGCAGAGAATGTAAGAGTGGATAAATACCGTTACGTCGACGTGCTGCACACCAACAAGGGCGACATCCTGCAAACCAGTTCAGAAATCAGCGGTCGCCTGCCCGAAGATTACCCGCACCATCTGGGCGAAATCCTCGATGCCCAGCTCCCAGCCGGTTCCATCACGGGTGCCCCGAAAGATAAAACCATGCAGATTATCCACGAGGCAGAAGGCTACGACCGCGGCTTCTACACGGGCATCATGGGAATCTACGACCAGGGCGAACTCAACTCTGCCGTCATGATAAGATTCATCGAAGAAGAAACTTCGCCGGTTGATTTTGAAGCCGACGGAGAAAAGAATTTCAAGGCAAACGAAGGAAAGAAGCCGAAGGAAAGCCGAGAATTGTATTTCAAGGCAGGCGGCGGCATCACTTCGAAGAGCGATTGCCGGAGGGAATACGAGGAAGTGATTCAGAAAATCTATCTTCCGTTTTAAATCCACCTTTCATTTTAGAAAAAATAAAAGAGATTATGAAACAGCAATTTGTAGAAACAATAAAGATCAAGAACGGAAAGGCTCTGGCCCTGCCCTATCATCAGGCAAGAATGGAGAGAACCATCCACAGATTCTTTCCAGCCCTCGCATCTGAAGAAATAAAACTCTCATCCCTCATTTCCCCAAAAGAGGAAATGAACCTTTACAAGGCACGAGTGGTTTATGGCATCCAGGGCGTGGAAGCCATCGAGTACGCCCCCTACAAGATGAAGGAGATTCATTCCCTCAAGGTGGTAGAGGATAATAATATCGATTACACCTATAAGAGCACAGACCGAAGTGCGCTCAACGCCCTGGTAGCCCAGAAGGACGATTGCGATGAAATCATCATTGTAAAGAACGGGCTCATTACCGATACCTCCTTCACCAATCTCGCCCTTTTTGATGGCAACAGATGGCTCACCCCCAAGCATCCCCTGCTCCAGGGAACCAAGCGTGCCCAGCTCCTGGAAGCCGGCATCATCCAGGAAGCCGACCTCACACTAGAAGACCTCAGAAAGGCGGAAAAAGTGAGTCTCTTCAACGCCATGATAGATTTCGGAGAGCGGGAAGTAACCAAGATTTTCCTACCGGATTCAGCCGATTAAGTTGATAAAACTCACCATTAAAAAGTCCCACAGATTCCACAGATTTACACAGATTCATTCTTGCCATAATCGGGAGAAGGATTCCCCCCAAATATCCAAACAAAAAATCTGTGTTAATCTGTGAAATCTGTGGGACAAAGAAAAATCCTATAGCTCAATCACTTCCAAATCATCCGGAACGAAGATTCTACCCTTAAAGTTCTCTGCAGCTTCACGGGTGTAATTTTCTTTACGATTAGCGAGCGTTTTCTCCTCCGTATGATACAGGATAAGATTCTTCACGCCCAGTTCCTCCGCCAGTTTTCCGGCATCAAGCGCCGTGCTGTGGCATTTCTCATAAGGCTTGAACGTATCGCGGTCGGCATAGAGGCAGAACGCCTCGCACATCATCCAGTCCGCCCCCTCTATGTAGCGGCGGTTCTGCTCATTATAAGGCTCATCGCCCAGACACGCCAAGACCTCTCCACCAGGCAATTCCGCACGGAATCCAAACTGTTTCTCCTTAGTAGACTGAATATCAAAGCATTCCAGCTTCATATCCCCCACTTCGAAACAATCGCCATCTTCCAGCTGATGGAACACCACCCTTTCAGGCACCTTAGCCAGTTGCTTCTTGGCAAGAATCATGTCGATGATGGTCTTGATCACCTTCATCACCTTATCGTTTCCATAAACATGCAGCAATCCCTCATATCCCTTACATTGTGCCACCATTCGGATTACCCAGATCACCCCCAACACATGGTCGGTATGCGCATGGGTAACGAAGAGGTGATGAATATCAGAAATCTGAACATTCACCTTCTTCAGCTGCGCCAATATTCCGTTTCCTCCGCCCGCATCCACCAGCATCAGGGTACTGGGAGTCTGGAGCACAAAACAGGTATTATAAATCTGGGAAACTGTAGCATTTCCCGTTCCGAGCATCGTATTTTTATTCATCTTTTCTTTTTTTTCGTTATGATTTCAATTTTTCGTTCACTCCAATCTCTCTTTCCCGAATGATTCCATCAAAAAAAGAGCAGATTTTCAAGCACAAAACTACTCATTTTTTGATAAACCACCAAGAAAAAGCCCCAAAATCTTTGCTCATTCCAAATAATAATCTTAACTTTGCGGCATAAAAGGTAGGTCCATGCTTGCCGGGTACTCTGCAAAGGCATAAGAAAAGGTTATTTTTCAAACACGCAGCAAAGATAGGAAATCATTCAGCGGCAGGGGTAAAAACTGATAAAACGGAGTCGAGGCCTTCTAGAGGAAATGGGGACTTCGGGGGTGCCGGTAACAGGATCAAAACAGAAATGATTTTCGGGCAAGCGTTCCAATTGTTCCAGTTGTTCCAATTGTTCCAAATAGGTTTTCATAGGACAATATCCCTTTATAGAGACTCTATAACTACTTAATATATAGATAGTTATATATATAATAAGGTGGAATGGAACGCTCAAAAAATTAATTGGAACAACTGGAACTGGAACGCTCCGCCCAACCCAACTTCTCTCTAAAAGGCTCATAATCAATAAATTATGTAGAAATAGAGACTAAGAATTTGAAGTACAATATCCCCATTTCAACCGCTCCGACGATGAAAAAGCTGGGAAAAGGCATCGAATAGGTGCAACTTTTGCTCTCTCAGGCATCAAAAGACATGCAGGAACCCTTATTTCCGATGCTCTTCCCGATACTCGAAGTGGAGATAAATGGGGCTATTTTTCAGTATTCCGCCCTCAATTAGGGGAAATCATACCGTATGAAGACCTATCTTGTTGCCGATTCGGGCTATAATAAGGAACAACTGTCCAACATCGCTGAAACTATCTGTCCCAACTTCCGTGAATACGAAGAAACGAGATTGGAGAAAAATGTTCCGCAATCGCATGGTATCGCACGCTATCGCACAACTGACAAAACGGGATTTCGTATCTTTGCATCGTGATTCAGAAAGCGCGCAAAATCACTTGCCCAGTTGGAGAAAAAAATCTCCCTAATTGGGAAAATAAAAAGGCCTGATTTAACCCGATAAAAAAAGAGCCCCCAATGCGGGAAAAACATCGGGGGCTTTTATCTTGATATCAAAAATCCTTAGTAAGGAAACAGAAGCGGAAGAACGAAGGTCATCACAATGCCGATGATAATCTGCAACGGCAAACCTACCTTCACGTAATCCATAAACGTATAGCCACCCGCCTTCATCACCAGCGCATTAGGAGGCGTGGAGAACGGAGAGGCAAAGCACATGCTGGCGCCCAACGTAACCGCAAAGAGGAAGGAATAAGGACTCACACCTACCTGCTGGGCCGCCACCAGGGCGATAGGAGCCATCAGCACAGCCGTGGCAGTATTGCTGATAAACATCGTCATCAGAGAAGTAGTGAAGTAGATGCCTGCCAAGAGAGCCGTAGGTCCCATCGAACCCAAACTCTCTACCAGCCCCTGAGAAACCAAGGCCGAAGCACCCGTCTTCTCAAGCGCCGTAGACATCGGCATCATGGCGGCTATCAGCACGATACTCTCCCAGTTGATGGTCTTGTAAGCCGCCTCCACATTCCGGAAACATCCGGCAAAGACGGTCAGCAGTCCGGCGATGATGACCGCCGTGACCGGAGCCACAGGAATGAAATCGAACACCATCATCGCAATCATCAGCAGCATGATGGCAGCCGCCACAGGCGCCTTATAATCCAAGAGCACCTTGTCGGCAGTCTTCTCTGGCTGGTCGATAACCACCCAGTTGCTCGTATCGGTAGCCAGATGAGCCAGATTGGTCCATTCGCCCTGCACCAGGAGCATATCGCCCACATGCAGTTTGGCGGCTATCAGATTGTCGGTAATATATTCATCGCCACGCTTTACGCCCAGCACGTTGATGCCGAAACGCTTGCGCAGGTTGGCATCGCCTATGCGCAGACCGGCAAAATTAGACGTAGGCATCACCACGATTTCGGTCAGTCCCAGATCGTAGAAATCAATCTTCACATCCTTCATCTTCCTGAGGCCGTAATCGCTGGCAAAGCGTTTCATCTTCTCCTCCTCACCTATTATATATAAGGTATCGTGAACCTGAATGGTGCTGCTGCTCTTCGCCATGTTCTGGCTCACATCCTTCACCAGTCCCAGTCGTGATTTCTTCTCGTTTCTTATCTCGATGATACTCACGCCATATTTCTTCTGGATACTCAGATCCTTCAGGGTTTTGCCCACGATATCCATCTGCTCGCCATTCTCGTCGAGGGCAGCAGAAGAGCGTCGGCTAGGCACGATGTAGCGATGCAGATTATCGAGCAGCTGATATTCGTCTACCAGGTCATCAAGCGATTTGCCCTGCTTCTTTTTCTTACCACTCTGCTTTTTGCTGAAGAAGATTTTGCTGAGCGGCATGAGCACGATGATGCCGATGGCGATGACGATGATGCCCACAGGGAAGAAGCTGAAGAAGGCAAGCGGCTGATAACCGCCCTCGGTCAATACTTCATCGATAACCAGGTTGGGCGGCGTACCGATGAGGGTAAGCATTCCGCCCAGACTTCCGGCAAAGGCGAGCGGCATGAGGAAACGCGACGACTGCATGCCCGAGCCCGCAGCTATGCTCATGATGATAGGCATCATGAGGGCCACCGTTCCGGTATTGCTCACGAAGGCGCCGATAAACGAGGTTACGAGCATCACGAGCAGGAAGGTGATGGTTTCGTTGCCGCGCGAGAGCGCCATGAGCTTATTGCCCGTAAGCTTGGCAAGTCCGGTCTGCATGATAGCTCCACCCACCACGAAGAGTCCTATCATCATGATGACGATGGGCGAAGAGAAGCCCGCCAGCGCCTCGGCAGGCGTCAGGATACCCAGAACCAGGAGTGCAGCCAGGGCGGTAAGCGCCACGATGTCGGCCCTCACCCTGCCCCAGATGAACAGGGCTACCGTAATAACCAATATGATAAGTGTTGTTGTCATGTTTTGAAAATTTTTATGTTATAATTACTGTATTCATTCTCTCACCTGCTGCGGCGTCATTCCGGTATGTTTCTTGAAATAGCGGCAGAAGAAGCTGGCATCAGCAAAATGATATTCCCATGCCATCTCCTTGATGCTCTGGGCGGAGCGCTTGAGCTGCATCTTCAGCTGGAGCACCACATACTGGTCGATGATGATTTTGGGTGTATGCCCCGTTACCTGTCTCACGATATTCGAAAGATACTTGGAGGTGATGTTCATCTGCTCGGCATAATAGTTGACATCTCTCGATTTCTTGTAATCGCGTTCCATGAGCATCATGAAGCGGTTGAAGAGTTCCCTCACCCTGTAAGATTTCACCTCGTCGGGACAGTTCTGCGGATTGCGTTGCAGATATTCGTGGAACCCTATGAAGAAGGCCTTGAGCTGATAGAGTACCAGCTGCGAGATGCAGGTACAGTCGTGCTGCTCGAAATAGAGTCTGAGGAGGGCAAACATGCTCTCGATGATATGGGTAACCACAGGCGAATCCTGCCGGCATCGGTCCTCGCGCAGGGCTGAATAAACCGTCTGTTCCAGCTGCAGACTGGCTTCGCGCAGCAGAGATGGATTATATTTCAGCATCTCCACTTCGAAGGCAGAAGCATTCATGGCGGCACAGGCATCCCCCTCGCAGGAAGCAGAAGGATCCACCTTCTTCACCTCTACCACATCATTCGGAAACAGGGTGATGACGGCTCCCTCATAGAGATCCCAATCCTTATAATTCACATTCAGCACGGCCCTGCCCTTGCGGCAAAGGAGAATGGCTCCATAGGTCAATACCTGAGGCCCCTCCTGCCACTCGCTCAAATCGGAGCAGAAAAGACTGGCCTCCTGATAACTGTTCAGTTCTGATAATTCTACCATAAATACCTTTTATTCGCTTTTTGCGTGCAAATATACGGAAATAATGTGAGAAAAAAGAACTTTTGTTCCGAAAAAATCCATGCGGCACGAAAAATTTAAAACGGATATTCGCCAAAATCGCCGTACCTTTGCACCCGAATTCATGAGATAACAGAATTTTTAAAGAATAATAATAACAGATTTTTGAATGATAAAGAAAATGATGATTGCAGGCCTTCTCATCTGGGGAGGCTCTCTATGGGCTGTGGCTCAAACCAGGATGACCATCGCCCAACTCTTCGAAAGAATCGAAGAAAACAGCAAGTCGCTACGAACCTCGAAATCGGGCGTAGAAGCTGCCAGCATCGGTATCGAATCGGCTAAAAGCAAGAAACTGCCCGACCTCGATGCATCCCTCTCCTTCAGTTACATCGGAAACGCCCTGATGACTGACCGCGACTTCAGTAACGCCCAAGGTTTGAAATCGCCCCACTTCGGCAATAATTTCGCCTTCCAGGCACAGCAGGTGGTTTATGCTGGTGGCGCCATCAACGCAGGCATCCGCCTCGCCGAACTGGGCAAGCAGCAGGCAGAGGTGGGCGTGAAACTCACCCGTCAGCAGGCTCGCTTCATCGCCCTGGGACAGTATCTGGACCTCTACAAGATAGACAACCGTATCAAGGTATATGAAAAAAACATCGAGCTCACCCGCCAGCTTATCGCCGATATCAAGGCAAAACAAACCCAGGGAATGGCGCTCAAGAACGACATCACCCGATACGAACTGCAGATGGAGAGCCTGAAACTGGGACTCACTTCGCTACACAACAACCGCAGTATCCTGAACCACCAGCTCCTGAATACGCTCGGCATGAACCAGGAAAATAAAGGGGAACAGGAGATGCAGATTATTCCGGACGCTACGATTGCCGACAAGGCTTACGCCAAGGATGGAGAAGCTTACTGGCAGACGGCAAGCACGATGAATTCGCCCCTGCTGGAACAGAGCAGCAACGCCATCAGAATAGCGGAACAGAAGGAGAAGATTGCCAAGAGCGACCTGCTGCCGAAAGTGGCGCTGGTGGCTGCCGAGAATTTTGACGGACCTATCCTCTTCGAGTTGCCGCCGATAGACAAAAATCTGAACGTATGGTATGTGGGCGTAGGCGTGAAATATAGCCTCAGTTCGCTCTTCAAGAGCAACAAGCGCATCAGACAGGCTGCCGTAGAAACCCGACAGGCAAAGGAAAGCCATGCCCTGCAGGCAGAACAGCTGAACAATAGCGTACAGGCTGCCTACGTGAAATATCAGCAAACCTACGTAGAACTGGAAACGCAACGCAAGAGCGTAGAACTGGCGCAGCAGAACTACGAGGTGATGAACGCCCGCTATCTCAGTCAGCTGGCGCTGGTAACCGACATGGTGGATGCATCGAACCTGAAGCTCAACGCCGAACTGAGCGAGGTAGATGCCCGCATCAACATCGTATACGCTTATTACCGCATGAAATACGTAGCGGGAGAAATTTAGGAAGTGAAGAGTGAAGAACGAAGAAACAACGTTCGGCGTCCGAAGGGAAAGCCAATTCGTCTGCTCTTTTTCAAACAATAAAACAAACATAAATTATGAATAAGAAGATTATCAAGAGAATATATAATGTAGTTATCATCCTCTGTTTTATAGGAGCCATCGGCTGGTGTTTCAGCCATTTTTATCATGGTAGCGACGTGGCTTATACCGATGATGCCCAGGTGAACCGCCACATTACACCTATCAACACGCGCGTTTCAGGATTTATCAAGGAAATCCGTTTCTCCGACTATCAGCACGTAAAGAAGGGCGATACACTCGTCATTATCGAAGATTCAGAATTCCGCCTGCATGTGGCTCAGGCAGAGGCTGGGCTGCGCGGTTCTAAGGCAGGTTCTTCGGTTGTATCAGCCAGCATGGGAACCACCACTACCAACGTGCAGACGGCTTCGGCAGGTATCGAAGAGGCACGTGTAGACATGATGAACGCCAAGCAGGATTTCGACCGTTTTGCAGCCCTGATGAAGAAGGATGCGGTAACCCGCCAGCAATATGATAATGCCTACGCCCGCTATCTGGGAGCCAAGGCTCGTTATGAGCAGGCAAGCAGCCGGAAGGCAAGTGCCGCCTCGGTCCGCAACGTACAGACCCAGCAGCTGGGCGGTTCGCGTGCCGGCGAGAGTGTGGCAGAGGCTCAGCTCAACCTGGCTCGTCTGAACCTTTCTTATACCGTAATCGTGGCTACCTGCGACGGCGTGATGGGCAGGAAAGATATCCACGAGGGACAGCTGGTTCAGCCAGGACAGATGTTGGCACGCATCGTGGATGACAACGATGTATGGGTAGTAGCCAACTATCGTGAAACCCAGATGGACGGCATCCAGGTGGGCAAGGCGGTAGATTTTACAGCCGATGCCATTCCGGGTGTCGTATTCCATGGCAAGGTAGAGGCACTCTCAGCAGCTGCCGGCAACGCCTACTCCATGATTCCGGTAGATAATGCCACCGGCAACTTCGTAAAGGTAGAGCAACGCGTACCGGTTCGCATCGCCCTCACCCGCGATAACGACCCTAAACAGGTAGCCCTGCTCCGTGCCGGACTGAACGTAGAAACCAAGGTTCGCCTCAAATAGAATGTTCTATAAACTATAAATTATCAATTATTAATTAAAAAGAATGCCAGGACCTCCTATGTTACAGGGACCCTTCCGCGTCCCTTCGTTCAACGGATATATTCCTCGCCGGTTGCAGCCTTGGATTTATCTCCTCTTCGCCTTCATCTTCCAGATGTCGGGCGGAATTTACGGAGGAGCCATGAGCCAGGTGATGGGCGAGTACAGTTTGATGAGAGAAGACGTGCTCATGATAGTCATGTTCAACGTAGTGGGCGTGGCGATGCCATTCCCCTTCCTCTTCAAGATGAAGTTCCATTTTACCAACCGCCAACTTCTGCTGAATGCGGCGTTGGTAATAGCGGCTTGCAATTTCCTCATCATGTGGACCGATTCGGTTCCCGTGATGTGCATACTCTCTTACCTAGCAGGTTTCTTCAAACTCTGCGGAACCTTCGAATGCATGAGCAACATCCAGTTGTGGATGACCCCCAAGCGCGATTTTACCATCTTCTTCCCCCTGCTCTATAGCGTGGTTTTGGGAAACATGTTCTTCACGCCTTGGGTTACCGAACACCTTATTTATATATACCAGGACTGGCGCATCATCAACTGGACGATGACGGGCGCCCTGCTGCTGGTAGCACTCACGGTCTTCGTAACCACCCACGACTTCCGCTTCATGAACCCCCTGCCCTTCATCAGCCTCGACTATCTGGGATGCTTCCTCTGGTCGGCATGGATGCTGGAGTTCATCTTCTTCTTCACCTACGGCGAGCATTACAACTGGCTCGATTCGAAGATCATGCAGATGGATGTCGTACTCTTTATCATAACCGGCTATTTCTGCATCCAGCGCATGCTCCACATCCGTCATCCTTTCATCGCTCCCGCGGCATGGAAGTATAAACGGCTCATCCCCCTGCTCATCCTCTTCGCCTTCGTAGAGTTTATGGGCAGTACGCCCAAGGTGCTGCAGACAGCCTTTACGGGCGGCGTGCTTCATTTCGGCACGTTTACCACCAATGTGCTCAACTTCGTAGAATGGGTGGGGTCTATCGCCGGATGCCTCTTCTGCCTGTTCTGGTGCAAGGTGCTCCATCAGAAATATACCCGACTGCTCACAATAGGCGTGGCAACGATGGTATGTTATCCCGTAATGATGTATTTCCTCATCGACCCGGGGCTCAACATCGAGGCACTCTATCTGCCCATCTTCCTCAGAAGCATCGGCAACGCCATCTTCTTCTGCATGCTTACCGTATATCTGGAAGAGCTGATGCCGTTTGAGCATTTCTTCATGGGACTGACGATGGCAGGCATCATCCGCAACGGCCCTGTTTCGGCGATGTGCTCCGGACTTTACAGCTACGGGCTTCGCCATCAGATGGCAGAAAACATGTCGCGCGGACTGCCTTATGATGCCGGCAACCTGCTGATGATCAGCATCCGCGAGCTCTACGGACTAACCTGTCACATCGGCATCGGCGTGCTCATCATCTTCCTGCTCTGGGACATCCAGCCTATCCGCAGCACCCTGAAGAAGATGCCTGCCTGGAACTTTGTGGGAAGAAAAATGAAGAAAAATCTTGCATAATACAGAGATTTATGCTAACTTTGCAAACAAAAAAAAGTTAGCAACATGACAAAGAAAGGTAAACATACCGTATTATTTATCTGCCTGGGCAACATCTGCCGCTCTCCGGCAGCCGAGGGAATCATGAAGAGTCTTGTAGAAAAAGCGGGGCTTCAGGATGAGTTTGAAATAGATTCTGCGGGCATCGGGAGCTGGCACATAGGTCAGTTGCCCGACAGCCGCATGCGCAAATGTGGCGCCGAGCATGGCTACAATTTCAACAGCCATGCCCGCCAGTTTCAGAAGTCAGACTTCGCCCGTTTCGAAACCATCGTGGTAATGGACAACGAAAACTACCGTGCCATTACCTCCATGGCTTCTTCAGAGTCTGATAGGAAGAAAGTAGTGCGCATGGCCGATTTTCTGACCCACCATCGCGAATACACCACCGTTCCCGATCCGTATTATGGCGACTATAGCGACTTCGAACTCGTCATCACGCTTCTCGAAGATGCCTGCCAGGAATTGCTAGACAGCATTATCGGGGAAGGGTAAAAACAGATAAAACAAAAAGGGATGAATCATCAAAATATCAGATTGATGACTCATCCCTTTTTTCATTTTAAAATATTTATACCGTAATCTCGCCCGAGCCATAGCAACGATGATGATGCTCATCATAAACTACGCAGAACTGGCCGGGAGCCACACCATGAATCGCCTCTTCTGAATGAATCATCCAGCGGCCGTCTTCCAGCTTTTCTATCGTAGCAGGATGATACTCCGGCGTATGGCGAATCTTGAAAGTTACCTTCTGCATCGCAACCTCGCGTGTGAGGAAATGGAAATCATGGAGAGGAAAATCCTTCTTGTAGGCCGACTGCGGATCATAACCATGACTCACATACAGGATATTGTTCTCTACATCCTTCTTAATCACGAACCAGGGACCGCCGCCAAAGCCCAAGCCCTTGCGCTGGCCGATGGTATGAAACCACAAACCCTTGTGCTCGCCTATGCGCTTGCCCGTCTCCATCTCTATGACATCGCCCGGTTTCTCGCCCAGATAACGGCGGATATAATCATTATAATTTATCTGTCCCAGGAAGCAGATTCCCTGACTGTCCTTACGCTTGGCATTTATCAGATGCTCCTCTTCGGCTATCTCGCGAACCTCATTCTTGATATGATGGCCGATAGGGAAAATCGCTTTTTTCAATTGCCAGCTCTCTATCTGAGCCAGGAAATCGGTCTGGTCTTTTACAGGATCAGGACTCGTGACAAGCCATTTATCGCCATTTTCATCCGTTTCGGTCTGCGCATAATGCCCCGTGGCGATGAGGTCGTAGTTGTGACCCATCTTCTCATCGAAGGCACCAAACTTAATCAGGCGGTTGCACATCACGTCCGGATTAGGCGTAAAACCCGCCTTCACCTTCTCCATCGTATAACGGGTTACCTCGTTCCAATATTCATGATGGCAGTCAACCACTTGCAGCTTGCACCCATACTTTCTAGCCACAGCCGTAGCAATCTCCAGGTCCTCCTCCGAAGAGCAGTCCCACTCCTCTTTCTCCTCAGGACCAATCTTGATGTAGAAGCAATCAGGATGCAGGCCCAGCTGGGCAAACTCCCAAACCACAACCGAACTGTCGACGCCTCCCGAAAGGAGCACGGCAATTCTCTTATCTTTTATTTCATCAATATTCAGCATATTCTTTCCTGTTTATAATAATCCGGTTGCAAAATTACGAAAAAAAACTGATATAATGAGCAAAGAAAGGGCTAGAAATGCATGAGAAAGAGAAAAGAAAAGCCCGCAAAGCCTATTTTTGTTATAGAAAACACCTATAGCCGCATTCGTAGCTTTTAAACATAAAACGAGTTTTGCTTTCGTTTTTATCTATACCTTTGCAATCGATTTCAGAAATCGATAAGAAAGAATGTTTTTGAAAATTCAGTATTTACATTAATAGATAAAGAAAAATGGAGATTTTAAAAAATCTATTTTATGGCTTCCCAGACCTTTGGGGAGGCGGAGTAGCCCACTCTGTGATGATTCTTTCGCTGGTCATCGCCTTGGGTTTGTGTTTAGGTAAGCTCAGAGTAAAAGGTGTTTCCCTGGGCTTGGCTTGGATTCTGTTCATCGGTCTTATCTTTGGACATTTTTCTCTCAACCTTGATGAGCATCTGCTCCACTTCCTCAAGGAATTTGGCTTGATCCTCTTTGTCTACTCTATCGGTCTGGAGGTAGGTCCGGGCTTCTTCGCTTCGTTCAAGAACGGCGGCAAGAGTCTCAACCTGCTCAGCATGATCGTTGTGGCCCTGAGTATCATTACTACCTTAGTCATCTTCTCATTTTCGGGAACATCCATCACCTCTATGGCAGGTATCCTTTCGGGTGCCGTAACCAACACTCCTGGATTGGGTGCAGCCCAGCAGGCATTCAGCGACCTGCGCCACATCGACGCCCCATCCATCGCAGCCGGCTATGCCATCGCCTATCCTATGGGTGTGCTCGGCGTTATCCTCAGCTTCATTATATTAAGGTTCGCGCTACGCGTAGACAAGCAGAAGGAAGAGGATGAAGCTAAGCGAGGCAAGGGACATCTTGAAGCGATGACCCTGAACACCTTCGCCGTAAAGGTTTCTAACCAGATGGTTTTCAAAGATACCGTCAAGCAGATCCGCTATCTGCTGAAGCGCGACTTCATGGTTTCTAAGATTATCCGTAACAACGGCGAACGCCAGAACGAGGTAGTTAACGGACAGACCGTGATAGAAGAGGGCGACATTCTGCAGATTGTGGCTCATCCTACCGTAGAAGAACCTATCATCGCCCTGCTCGGCGAGAAGGTTGACGTAAAGGACGAGGAATTCAGCAGCGAACTCATCAACCGCCGAATCCTGATTACCAAACCGGGTATCAACGGCAAGAGCATCAGCCAGTTGCAGATTAGAAGCAACCTTGGCGCCAACATTACCCGCGTAAACAGAAATGGTGTAGACCTCATCGCAACCCCAGACCTGAAACTCCAGTTGGGCGACCGCGTAACCGTAGTGGGCAAGGAGCTCGCCATCGCTCATACCGAGAAGGTGCTGGGTAACCAGAT